>Ga0334898_1001475_pt1 | contig 25826 bp, 23 predicted proteins | sample GraSluR3_MG_10_FD_207228 | JGI IMG/M metagenome (GOLD analysis project Ga0334898, IMG submission 207228) | Sludge microbial communities from methane-producing bioreactor in Wageningen University, Netherlands - Granular Sludge_3_08-R3 | ecosystem: Engineered > Bioreactor > Anaerobic >... | reverse complement strand
TTCAACAATAAAAAGAAAATTCAACGGCACAAACCACAGTAGAAGCACACAACTATCAAACAAAGAAACCAAACTCAAAAACACAATATACAACATCTACAGAACAACACAAATCAACTAAAAAAAAGGGTTTCTACAAAACCAAATTATTTTTAAAAAATTAATCCTGATATGCGTCTTTTATTATCATGAATATTTTATCAACTGCCCGGTTCATTTTCAAAAAAACCATTCCCAAGTTGGCTGTGGCTTCAACAGCACAAACCAGGGCCACCATGGAAGAACCCATAATCACAATTTGCAGTTCTTTACCCGTGATAAGGACGCGTTGTAAATTTTCATCACCAATATCATTGAGAGTTTTTTCCCCAATATTGATCAAAGAAGCGGACATAGCTGCTATCATATGATTTTTAACATGAGGATTGCTGGCAGTCATTATTAAACCATCCTTACGGATTACATATGACTCAGTAATATCACTCTTATATTGCAACTCATCAAGAACTTCTTTTATTTGTTCAGAAATAGGTTTCATTAGCCATCAACCGAATGAAAATATGATAATAAGTCTGTTATTTGTTATTGGTGAAGTCTCGCACTGCCTTTTTTAACATCACTCTAATCATCCCTATATTGGCATTAATTTCTGTTAAAATGATGATCACATGTTCAGTGCCAAACTCTTCAATTATAATTTTCCCATAATCAGTTTCAACAATTAATTGTTCTAAATCCCCATAACTGACCGTTTTTGTAAGTTCTCGTACAGCTCCCAGTGCAGCCACTGTACTGGCACTTAACACTGAACTTTCTCGGTCAATCTTCCCTATAGGAATACCATCTAAACCAGCAACAAGAGAGTCTTTAACTCCTTTAATCCTATTAATAGTTAACAAGACATTTTCAAAATTTTGGGGTATAATATTCACTCTCCTTGCATGATCCATATTATTTGTTATTTCGTTTGTTTATGTCATCTATAAGCTTATCCAAAAGGTTATCGAGGTTATCATCATTTAAAGCAGATGTATTCCCTATTAAAATATTATCTGAAAGTTTTAACTCTTTTCGAATAAATTCAGGGTCCATCTTAAAAATATCATCTTTATTGGCTGCAATAATATATGGCACACCATATTGCTCTATAAAATCTATTAATTCATGATCAACGGGTGTTACTCCCACAGTGGAATCTAAGAGCAGAATTGCACCGTCCATCCCTGTTGCCAGGGTTTCCCACATAAAAGAGAATCTTCGATGTCCGGGACTAGCAAATAAATGTATTAAATAGTCCTGTTGTTTGATTTGGACAAAGTCAAAGCTGGTGGTGATACTTTCATATTCACCTTTCAGGAAAAGTTCCTGACCACTTAACCTCTCAACAAATGTGGTTTTACCGGCGTTTAATGCGCCGAAAACCACTATTTTAAGACTATCTTTTGATATTTGTTCCATTAGCCACCTAAAAAATCTCTAAGAATCATTCAAGATTATTTAAAGTGAATTAAGGACAATTTTACATTCACCCTTATTATGCTCAATGTTGTCAATTATGAAGGATTCTCCAGTAACTTCCTCCATTAGAGCAGCACCTACTTGGGCAAGGGGACATCCAATGTGACGTGGAACATCATTTTCTGCCAGATAGTCCGTGTAAAAATGAGTTTTACAGTCGGTAACTGTCATCTCCAGTTTGTCATCAGTAACATTGTATTCTATGTTTTCAGCAATGTTGAAACGTCCCACAAGATACCGATCATAGAATTCCATGGCATTGGTGGTGGTGCTGAGATCTTTTTCTTCTCCCAACATTTCTGAACCGACTTTAACCAGTTTCCAGAGATCTTCTCCAAATGCCCGGGTAACTCCCCCGGAACCTTGTCCAGATACTTTCCAGAGACCCTTAGTTAACCCCATTAATGATGCTAAATATACGGTGTTTAATGGATCATTCTGTTCTTTGAGTAAAGCAGTTAATGTTTCGCCTTCTTTGATTCCTTCTGCCATATAAAACTCACCATTTTAGTTTTTTTATTGATTCATTACATCTTTAACTTTTTCTGCGGTTCTTTCCAGTTCTAATAGTGCCAGACCCAGATTTACCTCTGCGGGGGAAAGAGCTGCTAACACAGCTTTCTCACCAGCATAGGATAAGATGGCTTTCCCGGTGGCTCCATCTATGACTACCTGGTTAAGGTCACCCCGTTCCAGTTCATCACATGTCCTCTGAGATGTACCTACCATAGCCGCAGCCATGGCTGCCACACGTTTTTCATCAGTATCCTGTGGTAATGATGAAGATATCATCAACCCATCTGGTCTTAATACAGCCACACCACTAACATCACCAGGAGCCCTCTCTAAAAGTTCATTTAAAAGTGCCCCAATATCTTCTCTTAAACCCATAATTATACCTCTTTTTTTACCAATACGGCTTAATAAATCATTAAACGGAATAATTAAGCCCAATATTACTTTTGTATTGATAATTATACTTTTTAAAAGAAAAGAATGATCAAAATGCGAATGAACATGATTGTGCATTTGAGCAAAGATTAAATAGAATAAATATGAAGGGTATTAATACTTTAAGTGAATCATATAATTGCTTAATATTGGTTGGGTCTATAAGATAAAGGATAGACGAGAATGGGAGATAAAATGGAAAAAAAATAGTATGACTAATAAATCGCCCTCCAATAACTTAAAGTACAAAAGGATAACAATAACCGTGCCTGAAGAATTGGATTTTAAATTTAGAAGCATTGCATCTAAAAAATTTAAATTTGAAAAAGGATGGTACAGTAAGGCCTTCACAGAATCCATGGAAAACTGGATAGTTAACAATGAACTTGCTGTTGCCGAAAACGGAACCACCCTGGTAAGTAGATATTTAGGTTCGAAAATGTTGGAATTTTTCAAAAATGATGATAATTCAAAAGAAAAACCAGATTTTAATACATTAAATCGTGTTTTTGATTGTTTCAGCCAATCCAGTTATGTAAAAAATATAAAATACGAGTTGGGAGATGATACTTTTACTTATCATATCAAATCTCCTCATCTTTCAAAAAATGGGAAATTTAATGTTGAAGACTTAATAGGCAAACATACCTTTCCACTTTCCATTATTAGCAGAGCTTTCATGGAAGACTTAACTGGAGATCACTACAAAGTTAAATCTAAAAGACTCGGAAAATGTTCTAAAGTTGAGTTAGGAAAAAGTAAATATTAATCCTTCCATCTTCGATGAGTCTTATTATTTTATTTTAAGACTAACGCTCTTTTATTCTAAGATTAACGCTCTTTTATTTTAAAAAATTAATGCTCTAATCCTGATTCTATAGCACTTTTTTTAATTAAGATCAATGCTGATGTAAAATTATATAAATAAACCTGATTAACTGATTATATCTATGAACACACAGATCTACACCATAGGCCACAGCAACCACCTTTTCTCTCACCTTTTGGAATTACTCCAGAAACATTCTATTAACATGGTGGTGGATGTCCGGTCCAGTCCCTACAGTAAATATTCATCTCATTTCAACAAAAAACCCCTAGAAAAGGCACTGGAAGAGGCCGGAATAAATTATGTTTACATGGGAAATAAGATCGGTGGTAAACCAAAAGATAAAAAGTTCTATCATGATGATAAACTCATCTACCACCGCCTGGAATCAGATGAAAAATACCAGGAAGGATTAAAGGAATTAGTAGATTTAACAACTGATAACACAGTTGTTCTATTATGTAGTGAAGAGGATCCCTACCGTTGCCATCGTCACCATCTCATCAGCCAATCCCTCCTTAAAAAAGGTTATAACATATCCCATATAAGGGGAGATGGTAGTTTAGAGAAGGTGGCTAATGATTATCAGGCCAGGCTGTTTTAATTCTATCCTCTGTAATAGATGTTGAGGAACTACAAACTAATTCGAACTTTCTTGGATGTAATTGTAGAATGTGGAATTTTTGGTAACAAACATAAACGTCTCTAAAACAAGTTCAAGAAGTTAATAATATTTGTAATTGATGGATAACATTAGGGGTATTATGGTTTTAGTTCATAGCTAAGATTTCATCTCTGTGTTTCTTAGCCTTTTCATTATCAGGATTTAGCTCCAAAGCTTTGTTAAAACATTTTTAAAGCTTCATCATGTTTTTTTAATTCTATAAGAGCTCTACCTTTATTATACCAATTATCATGGGCATAAGGGTCGATTATCAAAGCATTATTGAAACAGTCTAAAGCCTCTTCATAATGTTTACTTCGGGCTAAAATAACGCCTTTGTTAGTTAAAGCATCAACATGTTTTGGATTTAACATTAAAGCTTTTTCAAAACATTTTAAACTTTCATCGATTTTTTCAAAATGAATTAATATTTGTCCTTTATTGAACCATGCTTTGTGATCGTCAGGATACAGCTCCAAAGTTATATTATAAGCTTCTAAAGCATCTTCATATAGTTTTTGGTCGTATAAAACATGCCCTTTATTATACCATGCCGAATGATATTTTGGTTTATATTTTATCGCTTTATTATAACAAAACAATGCTTGATCTAGTTTATCTTGTTTATGAAGGAGAAATCCTTTATTATACCAACCTTCGGGACTTTCAGGTTCAATTTCCAGATATTTTTCCAAACATTCAATGGCATCTGAATAATTGCATTTTGATATTAGAACTAAACTTTTGTTATAAAGAACTTCAGGACTTCTGGGGTTTTTTTTAAGTAAATTATTATAGATATGGAGAGCCTTTTCATATTTGCCCTGATCAGAAAATTTTCCAGCTTTTTCGAATTCGGCTTCAAAGTTATCTTTGTTTTTTAAAAAATCAAAAAATCCCATTTTAATCACATTATCATATCAATACAAAAATATTTATTTTTTTCATTGATCCAAATGTTCCTCAAAGAAATGCTGTAAGAATAATAATTTGAATTGCCATAGCATAATTTAACTTATAGACTTTAAAATCACATTAATTAACTGAAATCACAGAAGAACATACAAAGCATGCTTTTAAAGACTCATATCCATTATATCCATATTATGACCACAGAAAAGCCATAATTCTTTATTTGACATTACTTTTAACACTGTATAATAGATGATTGTATTATGATTTTATTTCATAGCTAAAATTTCATCTCTGTATTTCTTAGCATCTTCATCATCAGGATCCAACTCCAAAACCTTATTAAAACAGGTTAGAGCTTCTTGGGGTTTTCCAAGTTTTATTAGAGTATAACCTTTTTTATACCAACCATTTAAATCAGTTTGATCTAATTTTAAAACCTTCTTGAAACATTTCAAAGCTTTTTCATTTTGTCCCTGTTCATTTAGAACAATACCTTTGGTTCCCCAAGCCTCTAAAAATTCAGGGTCTAACTTTAAAGCATTATCTAAACATTCTAAAGCTTCATTTAAACGTCCCAGTTTATGAAGTACAAAACCTTTGCCGTTTAAAAAGTAAGGATCCTGAGAATTCAACTCTAAAGCAACATTACAACATTTTAAAGCCTCATCAAACTGTTTCAACTGGATTAATGCAAAGTATTTGTTATATATTGTGTCAAAATCTTGAGAATCCAACTCTAAAACTTTATCATAACAATCTAAAGCTTCTTTAAACATCCTTAATTCCATCAAAGTATTTCCTTTATTACGCCAAACTGCTTCATCATGTGTTTCAAGCTCTAAAGCTTTATCAAAGTATTTTAATGCTTCTTCATAATTTTCTAAGTTGTCTAAAACAAGGGCCCTAATATACAGGGAGTTATAATAATTCGGATCTACTGTAATAGCTTTATCACAATAGTTTAAGGCTTCTTTATATTTTTCAAGTGCATATAATGCCATTGCTTTAGAAGTTAATGCATCAACACGGTTAGAATCTATTTCTAATGCTTTATCAAAACATTCAATAGATTCTTTATATTTCTGTTTATTAGCAAAAATTAAGCCTTTTTTAAACCAACGCTCAGATTTAATTTTTTTAAAAAAATTATTAAACAATTTTTAACTGCCTCCTACACTAACTCTTTCACTTTAGGAGTATTTTCAATATACAATTGAAGTTCTATATTTATATTAGTAGAATGATTCATATGCAGCAACACAAGCAGGTCAAACACGTCTCTGTTTAACCGTACTAGTTACACATATAACGAATGGTTTTATTTCATAGCTAAAATCTTATATCTATGTTTTTTTTAGTGTTTTTATCATGAGGAAATTTCTTTGTTATCTATTTCTTTTGGTTTGTTTCCCCCTTTTATAACAACGAAGAATGAAAAGAGTAGGCTTATTGTGGCTATTGCTGAAGGTACTATTAGTGATTGGTCTTGAAGTATGTTGGGATAAATCATCATCCACATTACAGCGAATAGTACGGTTATTATAGTGAGCATCAGTTTTTTATTGTAATATTCTTTTTTTTCAAAAATTAATGCAATAAAAAATGTTAAAAAGAATGTTATTATTGGAATTGTATCTAAATTTGTTTTATCGGATAAATATGAAAAACTGTTTAAAATAACCATTAAAAAACAAAATATAATTATAGCATTGCTTTGGTTCATATTAATTCATCTTAGGTAATTTTTATTAGATAATAATTTTTTTCCATATTTAAATATCTTTCCTTCCTATACTAAACTAGGGACAACCATATCTTTATTGCCTTAAAGATGGATGCAATCTCTGATGATGGTCAAACAAGAAGTAAAAAGGGAATCCCGAAATATAAATTTCCTTCTGTGGAAGTATAAAACCAAACAGCCAGGTGAAATTAATCCTAAAAATATAGATCTAAAAAAGGAATAGAAAGAAAACTGGAGATCAGGGTTGCCTTGAAAGAGGATGGTTTTAATATTAAAGGTGATTTCAGGAACAGTGGGTCAAAATTGCAATCATCTTTTTATAATAATTCTGCCTAAAACTAAGTTCTGTGAATATAAATTTTTTCTAACTCCAGACAAATAGGAAACAACCTTTCTGGTCACCAAAATACTATAACTATATAACCAATTATGTGTAATCATTGATGTATACTTTTTAGAGTTATCAAAAAGATGCCTTAGAAAGATTAATATATTATAATCAACTATCCAGAGATATGCAGGGGTTCCCGAGCGGTCAAAGGGGATAGGTTCAGGGCCTATTGGTGTAGGCCTTCAAGGGTTCGAATCCCTTCCCCTGCACTTATTTATAAACTATTTTTCTTAGAAGTCTCCCCCATAATCATGGTCTAAATTAACTTTCTTGTATCCTGCACAGATCTTGAATTTAAAATTAACTTTCTTTATCCATGTAGAGATCTTGAATTTAAAATTAACTTCTTTTATCCCTGTACAGATCACCGATTTATTTATATTCTCCCGGTATATATTTGTGATAAGAAGATTATCATGCTCCAGAATGTCCTCAACACCCTGGAAGGTAACCGTACCTTTAAGCGCAAGGTGGAACACATTGAAACCCTCAAGGAGAGGAAAGCACAGTATGGTGAAGTGAAAGACCTTCCACCATCCATCCAGAAATACCTCCAGGATAGTCATATAAAACTTTACCAGCACCAGGTGGAAGCCACCCAGCTCATCAGGGATGGTGAAAATGTTCTTATAACCACCCCCACTGCTTCTGGTAAGACACTGGCTTTTAACCTGCCTATTATTGAAACTTTAAGCCAGGATGATCAGGCCACTGCCCTTTACATTTATCCGGCTAAGGCTCTGGCCAATGACCAGCTCAGTGTCCTGAAACACCTGGAATCATCTTGCAGGCTGGACTTTAAACCCAATATATATGATGGGGACACTCCCAAGAACATTCGACCATGGATTAAAGAGAATTCTCGTCTTATTTTAACCAACCCTTACATGCTACACCTTATCATGGGTTGGCATCATCAGTGGAGTCGTTTCTATAAAAACATTAGGTATGTGGTGATTGATGAAGCCCACCATTACCGGGGTGTTTTCGGTTCCAATGTAGCTTTCCTTATCCGGAGGTTAAGACGTATCTGTAACCATTATGGTAGTTACCCTCAGTTCATTCTTTCGTCAGCCACATTGGCTAATCCTGATGAGTTTTCTCGTAACCTGGTGGGTAAAACCTTCCATGAGGTTAACCATGATACCAGTCCCAGTGGAAGGAAACATTTTGTCTTATACAATCCCTTTGCCAAGTGGGGTGATCTTTCCACCCACCAGGAGACCAAGAACCTGTTCCAGCTCATGGTATTAAATGATCTGCAGACTCTGTGCTTCACTGTCAGCAGAAAGATGGCAGAAATCATTGCCATGTGGACTAAAAAGGAATTAAACGAAACAAAACCAGAATTGGTTAACCGTATAACTGCTTACCGGTCGGGTTACCTAGCTGAGGAAAGGAGAAAAATAGAAAAGGATCTTAAAACCGGTAACCTGGTGGGTGTGACCTGTACCAATGCCCTGGAGTTAGGAGTGGATCTGGGTAGTCTTGATGGAGTGATTATCAGTGGCTACCCTGGCACCATGATCTCCACCTGGCAACAGGCAGGACGTGCTGGTAGAGCAGAAAATGAATCCCTGGTGGTTATGGTGGCCTTTGAAAACGCCCTAGACCAGTATCTCATGAAACACCCCGAATTCCTTTTCCATAAATCCCATGAAAACGCAGTTATCGACCTGGAAAATAAGAAAATCACCCATGGACACCTCCTATGTGCAATTAAAGAATTACCTTTAACTGTGGATGATTTTGAGAAATATTTCCAGGGAGATTATGATGTCCTGGAAACTATACGTCAAGAGGGACTGGTTCAGGAAACCCTCACTGGTTTAACTTATATTGGACGTGAAGACCCCGCCCTGAAAATCAGTCTGGATCAGATCTCAAGTGACCACTTCAAAGTATTCCATAATAAACGTTTAATGGAGACCATGGATCGTCAGCATGCCTACAGTGAAGCCCATGAAGGAGCCGTACTTATAAATCAGGGTGAAACCTACATTGTGGACAGTTTCAACCTTAATAATCGAAAAATAAATGTTAAAAAGATGGATGTGGATTACCATACCCAGGCCCTTAAAAATGTGGAGGTTTCCATTGAAAAGGAAATCAACACTCGAGAAATAGGTAACTTCCAGGTTTCTTTTGGTGAGGTGAAGGTTACCCAGGACTTCTATAAGTATAAGGAGATGCTTTATGGTAAAACATTGGCCACCCATGAACTGGTGTTACCCCCACTAAAGTATCATACGCGTGGTTTGTGGTTTACTGTACCTGGACAGGTGGCAGATGCCCTGGAGAATATTTTCCCTAAAAAGGATGCTTATGCTGGTAGTTTACATGGGGCTGAACATGCACTTATCTCTATGTTCCCTTTACTGGTACTCTGTGACCGTTTTGATATTGGTGGCTTATCCACCAATTACCATCCAGAAACTGGTAAGGCCACCATATTCATTTATGATGCCTACGAAGGTGGTATTGGTTTGGCAGAGAAGGCCGTGGAGGTTATGGAGAAACTGGTGGAGGTAACCAGGGACATGGTCAAAAGCTGTCAGTGCCGTAAAGGCTGTCCCACCTGTATCTATTCACCTAAATGCGGTAATGATAACAAACCCCTCCATAAAAAGGGAACCATTTTCATCCTGGAAGCCATGCTGAAAATGATGAAAGGTGAAAAGATGGATCTGCCCACTGATATAATTACTGATCACATGGAAACCACTAATACTGTATTGAAAAGTCCCAGAATGGGTGCGGAAGGTTATCTAGAGTTTGAAAACCCGGAAAAATTAACCAGTAAGGGTGAATCATTTTATCTTAACGGTAATCACCCGGAAGCAATGAAATGTTTCCAGAAAGCCCTGAAGATGGATGAAAATAATCTTTCTGCCTGGAAGTATACTGGTATGATCCAGCAACTTAGTAACAAACATGGAGAAGCAATTAAATCCTTCAAAAAAGCCCTTAAGATCCGGGAAGATGATCCGGAAACCCTTTATTATCTGGCAGTTTCCTTACACGAAACTGGTAGTTATCAGGAGAGTGGGGATACTGCCCAGAAACTTATAAAAATAAGGGCAGACTGGGATGATGCCTGGACTATACTGGCCATGTCACTCCAGGGAAAGGGTGATGAAGAAGGAGCGATTGAAGCTTATGGTAAAGCCCTGGAGATTAACCCTTTAAATGAAGATGCTGCAATTAATTTGAAGGAACTTTTAGAAGATTGAACCTCTAATATGGTGGATTGGATTTAGTGAAAATAAAGGTTAATTTAGGGAGTCAGTTAATAATATTTCACATGCCTAAAAAAGTTATATCTGACCCTGTCCCAGAAGTTGATTATGCTGATGAATATGATGATTTAGCCCGGAAAGCAGAATCTCATGCAGCGGAAATAATATTTGGGATGGTATTTGAATACATACACCCTGAACAAACCTTACTGGATATAGCTATTGGAACAGGTTTAAGTTCAAAACTCTTTTTTAAGGCTGGTATGGATATTTATGGATTTGATAATTCACCAGAAATGTTGAATGTTTGTAAAAAGAAGAATATCGCAGTAGATCTCAAATTGTTTGATTTGAATGAGGGATCCTTTCCCTACAGTGAAAATCAGTTTGATCACGTGATATCAGTGGGAGTATTCCATTTTTTCCAGGATCTGGATGGTTTTTTCAGGGAAACACGAAGAATCATTAAACCAGGGGGAACTTTCAGTTTTACAGTCATTGTATCTCACCATGGAATTTCTCATGAATTTAACAAAGAATACCAGATAGATGTCTATGGCCATGACCAGCAATATCTAGAGGGTTTGATAAAGAAATATAACTTTCAACTTCTTAAAAGAATCCGGTTTTTAAGCTTTAAAGATATCACCAAAACCGAAAGAATATGTTTTGAGGCTTATGTGCTGGGTGCTGAATAATCACTAAATCAAATAATGGATACTGAATAATCACTAAATCAAATAATAGGTACTAAATAATCACTTAATCAAATAATAGGTACTAAATAATCACTTAATCAAATAATGGCTACTGAATAATGAAGTATCAGGAATAAAACCATGAACCATACACAATTAGATGATTTAACCTTATACTACCAGAACAGGGGAACTGGTTATCCCCTAGTTCTCGTGCATGGCCTGGGAAGTGATCACACAGTATGGGAAGGACTAACCCCCTTACTGGAAAAGAAGTATCAGGTTCTATCCATGGATCTGCGGGGTCATGGTAGGTCCAGTAAAACCCCTGGACCTTACAGTATGGAATTATTCTCACATGACATTACTCAACTTTTAGAATCACTTGACATAGACCAGGCACATTTTATGGGTCATTCCATGGGTGGTGCCATACTACAAGAACTGGCACTTGAACATGAAGATAAAATCACATCTTTAACCCTTATTTCCTCATTTGCCTGTGTTGATTCCCATCTCAACCTGATTTTTAGGGAACTTTTAAAAATATTAAATGATGATGGATATAACGCATTTTTTGACAGTTGTCTCAAGTTGACCAACACTCCAGAATTCATTGACAAAAACAGGGAATTCTTTCTAGAGGTAAGGGATCTTATGAGAAAAACCAGCTCCATCCCTGCTTTAAAGGACACGATAAATGCCTGTCTAGAGGTTAATTTTATAGATTCTTTAAAAGGCCTAAAAGTTCCTACTCTGGTCATTGCTGGAAGTGAGGATGTCTTCACTCCACCATATCATGCAAAAAATATTAAAAATACCATTCCTAATTCAAAAATGGAAATAATTGATAGCATGGGCCATAATCTACTTGTGGAGAAACCTCAAACCACGTATAACTGTATTTCTAATTTTTTAAAGGATTTATGAAATTTTAAACATTTAAAAAAAAATTTCGTTACACTTCTTGCAGTGAAGGGTATCCCTATGTTTACAACCCATCCAGAGAGAAAGTCTTTTTAACCGGAAATTAAAATTGTTTTTATGGTATATCAAGGTCAAACCAGGATACTGATTTTGCTCCTGGTGGGTGTTTTCATGGGCTCCCTGGATATTGGGATTGTGGGTCCGGCACTACCTGCTATTGGAACCTATTTTGGAGTTAATGAACGGTTATTATCCTGGGTTTTCACCATTTATATTCTTTTTTTCATGATAGGAACACCTTTAATGGCTAAACTATCTGATATTTATGGTAGGAAAACAGTTTACCTGGTAAACATCCTGTTATTTGCTGCAGGTTCAGTTATAACCATCACATCCTTATCATTTGATATGGTCCTTTTGGGAAGGGCTATTCAGGGTGTGGGTGCTGGTGGATTATTCCCGGTGGCCAATGCATTTATTGGGGATATTTTCCCACCTGAAAAACGTGGAGGAGCTTTAGGAATTTTAAGTTCAGTGTGGGGGGTGTCAGGAGTTTTAGGACCAATCCTCGGAGGTTTACTCCTGGGTTATGGTTGGCAGTGGCTTTTCATCATTAACATCCCTATCTCAATTATTGTTTTATTAGGAAGTCTCTATATTCTTCCTGAAGGTGAAAAGACTCAGGAAGCTGATTTTGACTGGCCAGGCGTAGTAACTCTGGGTTTACTGGTCTCTTTCCTGGCCTATGCCATTAACCAGATAGATACCACCAATTTCATCACCAGTTTCTTCTCCCTATCAGTGTGGCCTTTCCTGGTTTTGAGCATATTACTGTTACCAGTTCTTTTAAAGGTGGAGTTGAAAGCCAGGGATCCTCTGATTGAGGTTGATCTATTACGTAGCAAAGAGGTTAAACTGGTATCCACTATAATGATTGGGACTGGTCTTATTCAGGCTTCAACTGTTTTCATTCCCTCCTTTGTGATTGTGGCTTTAGCTTTCACCTCATCAAATGCTAGTTTAATGTTACTCCCCATAGTTATGACCATGGCTATTGGAGCACCAATTATTGGACAGCTCCTGGATAAGTTTGGTTCTAGAAATATCATGTTCACCGGTGCATTTATAATGATAATTGGCCTCTTTTTAATCAGCACCTTCTCTGAATCATTTTATATGTTCATCTTTGCAGGGGTGCTGGTTGGTGTGGGTATGAGCACGGCTATTGGGTCTCCTCCCCGTTATATTATGCTGGTGGAAAGTCCTCCTGAAGAAAGGGCATCGGGTCAGGCATTGATCAATATAATCACCAGTGCAGGGCAGCTTATTGGAGGTGCACTTATTGGAGCGGTTATAGGATCATATGCTGGAGATCTGGCTGGCTACAAATATGCATTCTTGTTCATGGCCATTGCGGCTATAATCATGACCATTTTAACTCTTGGACTTAAAAGTAAAAAAGAACAGCAGAAAAGCAGTTACTAATACTGATGAAAATTTAATACTAATTTAGCCATTTTAATGGTTATTAACCAAAATTATAACTAACTGTTATATTAACATAACACAATTTGTTTCTTGCCTTACTAACTATCTTTTTTAATAAGGCAGATAATAATTATTACAATAAATGCATAGGCTTTTAGGAAGTTTGTCTAATGGAGTCAACCCCCCAATATCCAGAAGAAACCGCAGGTTACAATATGGTACCCCAAATTCCGGTTTACAATGTTGAAGATACTTTAAAGAAAGTGGAAACTCTTTTAACTCATAATTCATGTGAATACTGCAGTTTAGACTACATCTACATCACCACTGAAGAGAACATCCTTAAAGGTGTTATTTCCATCAAAGATCTGCTGAAGAGTTTAGATAAATCTCTGAAAACCAGCCAAATCATGGTTAAGGATCTGGTAACTGTTGATCCTTACACTGACCAGGAAAGAGTGGTGTACCTGGCACTTTCCAATGGATTAAAAGCCATACCTGTGGTGGATGATCAGGGTAAACTTTTAGGGGCAGTGCCCTATGACACCATACTGCATATTTTCAATCAAGAAGTGCAGAGTGATATATTTAATTTTGGAGGTATCTTCCACAGGGTGGGAGATGAATACACCACCATCAATTCCTCAGCCACCCTTATGATACGTTCACGCCTTCCCTGGCTTATTGTGGGTGTCATTGGAGGAACCATGGCTGCTTCACTGATTGGCCACTTTGAAGACCTTTTAAGCAGTTTCATTGCCCTGGCCAGTTTCATACCAGTGATGGTTTATATGAGTGATGCTGCCGGAGCCCAGACAGAAGCTCTGATTATACGTAGCATGGCCCTGGACACCCATCTCGATGTTCGAAAGTATCTTACCCGGGAACTGATTGTTGCCACTGTTTTAGCGGCGGTTTCAGGATTGTTTGCCAGTTTCATGGCCTACTTAACCCGACAAAACTTAACCCTTGGACTAATCATATTTTTAGCACTTTTCCTGAGTATCATTGCATCTGTAAGCATAAACACCTTCGCACCTCTAATTTTAAAAAGATTCAATTATGATCCAGCATTAGCCACAGGACCTTTAGCCACAATTTTCAGTGATATAGCTACATTAGCTATTTACCTGGCTGTTGCCCTGGCTTTACTTTCCAATCACTAGATTTAACATTAAAATATTATGGATATAACAGGGGATTAGTGGAGATCAGGACATAACCATATAGTACTGATATAACAGGGTAAAAGTTCTATGCTTAATACACCCTCTTTTTTAAAAAAACACTTTTTTTCGAAAATAATTTTTCTAATAATAAAAAGTCTGTTTTTGTGATTTTGATAAAACAATAAACCTTCTATTTATCTATTTCAATATAGGTATTGCTTACTTCAGTCAATAAATATATAAGATGTAAAAATTTTGGATTAACGATAATATTATTAATGAATATGTACAAATATTATACATCTAGGAGGTACGATAGTGAGTAACAGAGAGACTGTAATTGTAGTTGGACTATTTTTATTTGTTTTAATGGTTGGAATATTAATTTGTAATGTTTAAATTAATTTTCTAATTTTCATTCCTGTGAATTTCTACTAGATTCCCAAATTAAATCAACCCTGATTTTTGAAAATTTCATATATTCCCTAATATAGATCAATACATATACCCCAATTGATCTAAATTCAGGTGTTTTGGAGATTTTTCTAAATTGTTCAAAAAATTTATGTTAATTTAAAAATTATCATATTTCATTTATGTTGCAAGTAACCCACTTACTATAAAACAGAATGTTTTGATATTTTCTCCATTGATCTGGAAATGTGGATATGAAGTTGACAAATGGATATGGATTATGTTCTATGTGGTTCAACACCTAGAGAGATTTAACTTCTCAGAAGAACATAACAATACCATCTGTTAATTTCATTTTCAATTTTTTCTAAGTAAATTAACTTGAGTTGAAAAAGCCTATTTTAAGCTAATTTCTCATCTACTTCACGGTACTTGATCAGGTCTTCAATTGTAACTACTGGCATGTTGTGTTTTACAGCAAAACTTACTATTTCTGGCATACGTGCCATGGTACCATCTGGATTGGTAAGTTCACAAAGCACACCACATGGTTTCAATCCTGCCATGCTCATAATATCAACTACTGCTTCTGTATGTCCCTGGCGTTCTAATACCCCACCTGAACGAGCTTTTAAGGGGAATACATGTCCTGGCCTATGAAGATCTTCTGGACGAGCATTATCTGCTATGGCTGTTTTAACTGTTCGAACCCGGTCAGCTGCTGATACACCTGTAGTAACTCCTTCTGCTGCTTCAATGGATATGGTATATGCTGTTTTGAATCTGCTAGAATTATTTTTTACCATCATTGGTAATTCTAATTCACGTATTTTTTCATCATTCATACATAGGCAGACAATACCACTACATTCTCGAATTAACATTGCCATCTGAGCCTCGGTAAGAGATTCAGCAGCAAAAATTATGTCACCCTCATTTTCCCTTTGCTCATCATCTGTTACAATCACACCCTGGCCACAGCGTAAGGAATTGAGAGCTTTTTCTACTCGTTCAAATGAGTTGCCAAATTGAGCCAGTAAACTTTGATTCATGGTAATATAACCTCCTTTTATGTGACTTACCAGAATCAGGGCAAAAAAAATATAGATATGTCTAATAAGTATATTTACCTCTAGTAAATACCTTCAGAGCGAATTATACTCTGAATAAACACTTTCATTATTAGGTTTACCATTTTAATAAATACCTTAATTATAGACATTCCTATTCTCTTCCATCCGGACTGTTACCGTCGGCTCTGGATTTTCACCAGATCTGCTGACCTCCATTAAAAACAGAGCGCTCGCGGGCTTTCCAAGATAATCTGGATTACCGCCGATAGGGAATTTCACCCTGCCCCGAGAATAAGTCATTGAATAGATTAACTTTTACAAATAAATAATTTTCCCCCCAAACCCTGAACTCTAAAATAAGAGTTGTTTTTATTAAAAAGAAGTTATGGTGGGAATTTTTTATCACTACCCTGACATACACCGTATTTACACAGTGAAAGTTCATCTTTAATGAAGATCTTCTTTCCAGTGCAATAATAAGTCCCGTCTTCTTCAAAGACTGTGGTATTGTTGGAAAAAATAATACCCTGAGGATGTAAGGGTTTAATGGCAATGAAGGTTAGATATAATGATATAGCTTTGATAAATTCTTTAAATTCATCACCACCAGAACCATGTAACTGGAAGTAATGGTCTATTCTTTCTTCCATTTCTTTTACATCTTTAGAATCAACCGTTCCATGGTAATCATCACCGGATGAGGCCATGATTTCTCTGAAATTTTCATAGTTATATATGGACATGGTTTTATGTACATCACTAAAGTCTGGTTCCAGGTCAACATGTTTTGCTTTCATTATATCCTGATATTTTTCCAGGTTATTTCTGATTTTCTCAAATAAGTCTGAAGTATCCATAAAAACCATTATATAATTTCAACAACCCTAATATTAAATCTGTTTTTATTTTACCCGTGCTAAAACCACTATTATAATGTGTGTTTACTTATGTCCCTTTTGTGATTCTAATAAGTTTATGAAACTCTCTAGACCATCTTTACTTGATTCAATGATATCAATTGCAGATTCCAGTTCATCGTCCTTTGATCTCTGGTCAACTATCAATCTGCGAATAACAAAGCCCATTATTCCCAGTACTGCCATGAATATTAAAAAATAAAAGATAAGGGCAAATGTGTACTGTAGTGATGTTAAGTTATCCAGGGTAAGGAAGGTTAAGGTGAAAAGGACCAGGAAACCCATGATAAAACAGGTGGCGATGACCAGTAACAGTTTTTTATCATCGTTACGGTCACGGAATGCTGAATATGCTGCTATGGATAGTGAGGATCCAGCCAGACTGAATACAAGAAATTCTGGTATTAAGTGAGTTAAATCCATTCTGATTACCTTTAAATCTTTATAAATCTTTAAAATCTTTAAAACCTTTAAATCGTTGTAAATCTCTAAAATCTTTATAGAACCGATAAATCTTCATAAAACTTTTGGACCCAACTTAGATGTATTATTTGATCTTTTAAACGCTATTTTTTAGGGTTTTCTCTACAAGTTTTGTGCTTAATCTTTATAGCACTGTTGATTCAAAACTTCTTTTTTGGTTAAAGGTTTTGCAAGGGTTAAAATTTTTTCAAATGCCTGTTGATAGGTTTTCAGTAATTCTTTATTGCATTTTTTAATCCCCACAGATCCCCTGGTTTCTGTGTGTCTGTGTGGCTTTTCCACATATAGATGAGTGTTGTTGAAAATCATGAAGTGTTTGGTAGGTCTTTCTGATAAAATGAAATAGTTTACAATGGGATATTTATCAAGAATAGTGTATATTTCTGTGCGATCTTCACAGAACACGTTTGGCCCTGCAATAACTGTGATTGAAGTGAAACCATGGTTGGCTGCATGTTTAACAATTTCCTGCGTGTTTTCACTGAATTCACCCACAATTAATTTAAGGGTAAGGTTTTCATTAATTTTCCCCTTATTTTTTTGGGTTCTAAGTTCTTCAATGAGGTTGAACCTCCAGACTCTCTTTTTGTAACGTTCATCACTGTGAAAAAGAACAATTTCCCCACCGTAACGTTCATTACAGTTAGGATTATGACGATATACCAATTTAAAGAGTATAATAACTGTTATTAAAGAGGTAAGGCTTATGATGGCTAATATCAAACCATGTTCCATTGATATTTTTTACAACCCCTAATTGATCACTTTTAGTGTTATAAGTTACACTTGAAGTGTATGTCTTACTCTTATATAGACCTCTTCCTCACTTATAAGTATTTCCTCAAAAAAAAAGAATTCCATAAAAAATCACAATATTCAACGTTAATCCCAAAAATAGGAGAAAATAAGCAAAAGACAACTCATTAAAAACCCAATAAATTATTAAAAGATGTTCCCCATGTTTTTCTTTTTCTGCAGTGTTAAACTCATGATTTGCCCATATAATCAGAATGTCATTAATGATTTTCCAAGGGCAATAAAATAAATTTTGATTTTTACATATTCGTCAGAGAAAAAAATTGGATTTTGATAGAATCTGTTAATGTTTCATGTTGGATAGATAACTATTTCGTTATATCAGGGTTTAACGAAGTAAACCTATTTTTGTATACCCCTACAACAAAACCGTGAAAACATCACTATTTACACCAGTTGGGCTATATGTGTTGGTGGTTTTATTGGGTTTTATCACTATGTTTTTCTTTAGAGTAATAACTTCCCAGTTTACTACTTGAATTATCTCTAGATAAAAATGAAATTTAAAAATATAAAAATTATTAACTCTGTTAATTAGATGTTTATAGGGTGATGAGAATATGAAAGTTAAATACGCTACCATCATAGTTGAGGATATGGATGAGTCAATTAAATTTTACACAGAAGTTATGGGATTTAAAATAGATAGCCAACACTTTCCCATACCCGGAGCAACAATCACCTTATTGAAAGGGGATGGGGATGCAATGATCGAACTCATCGAAAATACAGAAAATAAACCTGGCCTGTTTTCAGTGGGAATGGATGTTGAAGACATGGACACTACCATGAAAGAACTCAAAGCTAAAGGTGCCAAAATCACCATGGACCCTATACCAATAACAGTGGGGACACTTGCTTTCATAGAAGACCCAAACGGAGCTAGAATAGCATTAATTGAACATAAATAACGACCTAACCATTTTTAAATACAAATCTATTCATTAAAGTTCTAATTTAGAAAAATATCCCCCCCTTGTCTTTATTTTCCATTTAAAAATTTAATTAATTTCAGGATCTAGTAACTGTTCATGACCTTGTAGCTGCATCTTCATCTAAAGGTATTTCTTTGAGGAAAAAGGCAACAACTAATCCTACCAATGCCAATACCATTGCTGAGGAAAATATATTCTGAATAGAAATTACTAATGACTGGTTATAACTTATAATACTCGTAGTTGAACTTACCATTGTGAAATTCATTATGTACCCAAATACTGGAACAAATATGATGGTACCGATATTTCTAAAAAACCGCATAGAAGCAGTTACAATACCTATTTCTCGCAGTGTAAATGCATTCTGCACTGCTATATTATATATGTTATAAGCCATCCCTGAACCAATACCAAGAACAGTTGAATAAACTAAAAGCAGATAATAAGGCGTATTCTCATTCATTGAAGCAAGAAGCACAACTCCTACTCCAGTTATGATAAATTCAAAAATAGCAAGCATCTTATATTTACCAGTCCATGATATGATTTGACCAGTGAGTATTGAGGCCAAGGTAAGACTTAAACTCATAGGAATCATCATTAGCCCGGAATTTGTGGCACTCATACCTAAAACATCCTGTGCAAATAATGGAACATAAATTACCCCACTAAACATCAATGCAGCTGCTAAAAAGCTTTCCACCGAAGAGACACTAAATATTGGATTTTTAAAAAGTTCCAAGGGTAAAACAGGATCTACAGCTCTTTTTTCAATTAAAACAAACAATATGAACATGATCCCTGAAAATACAAAAATTCCAACTACCTCCATTAATGAATATGTATTTAGATCTCCGGCAAGAGCTACTCCCAGGACCAGTGAACTTAAAGTTAGGATAAAGGTGATGATCCCTGCATAATCAATAACTTTTTTAACATCGGGTAATTTGAAGTTGGGAAGAGAATAAAGAATCAGGGTTACAGCAGCAATTCCAACTGGAACATTTACAAAGAAAACCCCTCTCCAGCCAAAATTATCAGTAATGACACCCCCAAGAATTGGCCCCAGAACATCGGCAAGTCCAAATACTGATCCCAGTATTCCCATGTATTTGGCCCTTTCCCTGGGACTAAATATTTCTCCAACCACAATAAAGGGGAGGGATAATAAAATTCCACCACCAATTCCCTGAAGTCCTCTAAATAGGATCAGTTGAAACATGTTGGTAGAAAAACCACACATGACTGAAGTTATGACAAAAGTGATGATCCCTATAAGTAAAACATGTTTTCTACCGTAAATATCTGATAATTTACCAAAAAGGATTATAGAAATGGTTGAAGTCAACATATAAGATGTAAATGGCCATGAATAATATTCCATTCCCTGTAAACTGTTGATAATTTTGGGCATAGCTGTTCCTATAATAGAATAATCAAAGGCAGCTACCAGAAGCCCTACCATTAAACCTGCCATTATCATGATTATCTTATCTTTAACAAGGTTATCATGGCTTTCAAAAGTCATAGTTATCACTTGAGGCCTATTCTTTAACAGATCTTATCATCAACAGATGTTAAGGATTCAGCGGAGTGTTTAAATTCATTATTCATAGGACATTTCATATTCATAGAACTTAAAAAAGGATAAAAAATAGAAATTTTTTGGTTAGAAAAAATTTATTGGCAAGAAGAATCATTCTTCCTTAAAGAACCTTTTCGTTCGCATCTCTCCTAAATTGGAGACTATACGGGACAACTCATTGGCTGGAATACTTACCATAATTTCTTCTGGATTGATGTCCATATTTTGCCTTGATCCTGCATCTCCAAATCCATAAGTGACTTTTCCAGTCATATAAGGAGTTGCAGCCATTGAACTGCACACTGGAAATGCATCAGCACCTATTCCATGTACTCCAGAATCATATGTATTTGCATGAAGTATTTCCATGCCCTGTTTTGCGTTGCACACTATGAATATCACATCTGGTTCAAATTCTACCTTATCTAATGGAGCGAAAATAATTGCATTAAAAATTCCAGGGTGTATATATCTTTCATTTTCTCTTGAACGCTGTACTGCAGGAACGTTTTTATATAAGCCCTTTGGAAGCATAAATAGACCACTTTGCACATCTGCAGGGTATTCACGCAGATCTTTAAGTCCAGAATTTTTAGCACCACCTATACATTGTTCCTCTTCCAGAGTGGAATAAAACATTTCACCTTTCATAGCTTTTTCAAGTTTCATACAGAATTTTGATTTACCTTCTGCCTTTTCAATATTTTTTGGCTCGTCAACAGACCATTTTATGGCTACTGGCTCATTTTCTAATTTTAAAAGTTCATTTAATTTTCCTCTGAGTTCTTTACAATCCATATTTTACTCTCCTTTACATTTTTTTTGTTAACCTATCAAATCCATGAATTCTGTCTACAGTGTCCTTATTTCTTTAGCATATGTAGAAAGAAATCTCCTATATCTTTGCCAAATTTCTCATCATCAATTTTCTTACTTTCCAGTAACTCTTTAGCCCAGTCCCCCATGTTCACTTTACCATTGTATATTACTGATAGGAGAATAGCTGCCTCTGTAGGGTCCACATTCTGTCTGATTTCACCCTCATCTATGCCTTTTTGTATGGAATCTATCCCTATGTACATTATTTCTTTGAATAGATCTCTTACTTCCTGGAATTCTTGACTGCTCGCCATTTTATCCATATCAAATTGTTTTTTAATGAGTGTGGGAGAATAGAGCAACTTGAAATCATCAGGATATTCATTTGAAAACTTCCTATTTGCATTTTGATATAATTTTAACTTCCCTAAACCAGTATTATCTTTTTTAACTTCCTTTTTAACCATATCAGCCCAAATTCGAGTACCATGTAAGACTACAGCAAAGTATAATGATTCTTTATTTTTAAAATAAAGATAAAGTGTACCTTTACCAAGACCAACTTCTCTGGCTATTTCATCCATTGAAACTTCATTAAAGTTTTTTGAAGCGAATAGTTTCCTGGCGGCTTCGATAATGTCATTTTGCCGTTGTTTTCTTTCTCTTTCCTTCCATTTTGCAAGTGACATGGTTTTTTCACCCTCCAATTATGACTTTACCTTCAAATCTATGACTATAAATTTCATTATATGACTTACTAGTCAGATATATAACTAGTGATTAACAGGAGTATATAAAGATTTTGATCAAAAATAAAAATTGAAAATATGGTAATTAGCTTTCCCTGGATTGATGGATAGTATCCTTCCTGTACTTAAGAAATCTTTTATAGATTTCACCGATAATGAGAAGGGATATTCCAGGAACCAGACATATACCCCACTGGTAGGCATTGAGTGAGACTGTACCAAAGAGTTGATGGAAAAGTCTTGTTTCGGTTATGAGCATGGTACCCAGTATAACCCAGAGGTAGGCATAAAGGAGTCGAGTATTGGTAAAGGTGGCGCTCTGGAAGGCTGTGTCACTGGGGAAGCGGAGGTTCAGGGCCAAAAAGATGTTCATCAGGGATATGGTTACCAGTCCCATGGTCTGTCCGATCTCCATAGAACCATAGGATATCTGTCCCAGGTGATACACGTAGAGTGAGGTGGCAGCCATGAAAGCTCCGGCAACAAACAACCGTATATACATACCCCTGGAAATGATCCCTTCATCATGTTTCCTTGGTTTACGGGTCATAATACCTGGTGATGCCATGTCCAGACCGAACATTATTCCGATAGGTGCAACCACCAGCATATGGACCCATAATACCTGTCCTGGGGTGAAAAGTGCAGTTCCAGCTATGGCAAATACTGAAGATCCTAAAAATGCCAGGATGAACATGAAGAGGTTGGCTATCTGGATCCTGAGGAACTTCTGCAGGTTATCATAGATCTTTCTCCCTTCCTCAATGGCAGATACAATGGTTGCAAAGTTATCATCCACCAGGATCATCTTAGCCGCCCCTTTAGCAACATCTGTACCTGTAATGCCCATGGCAATACCAATATCCGCTGCTTTGATGGAGGGAGCATCATTTACACCGTCACCAGTCATGGCCACAATATTACCTTGTTTTTTAAGCACCTTCACCAGACGTACCTTATGTTCTGGTGCCACCCGGGCAATCACTCCAATATCATCGATTTTATGGAGAGCATCTTCATCACTCAGTGATGCGAATTCTGCACCAGTAACTGCCTCTCCTTCAATACCCAGTTCCCGGCCTATGGTCTGTGCTGTAACTGCATGGTCTCCTGTGATCATCCTTACTCTCACACCAGCCTGTTTTGCCTTTCGAATTGCATCTTTGGCTTCTGGACGGGGAGGATCAACTTCACCGATAAGTGCCGTGATGATGAGGCCTTCCATAAGCAGCATCATGTCAGCCTGGGAGTCAAATGATGCAGGATCAAAATCTTTTTGGGCAAGGGCCAGAACTCGTAATCCTTCACTGGCTATGCGCTCGTTTTCGTCTTCAATTTTCTTCCGGTCATCAGGGTTAAGTTCATGGGCCGATCCATCCGGCATTAACCCATGGGAAGACCTTCTCAGTATTACATCAGGAGCTCCTTTGATATATGCTCGGATTACTGGTTTTCCTGAAGGTGTTTTCAGGTTGTGGAAGGTGGCCATGAATTTATAATCAGAATCAAAGGGGATGCTTGCCAGGCGAGGATTATTTTTCCGGAACTCTGGGACATTCAGACCACCTTTTTCAGCCAGAACATAGAGTGCTGCTTCAGTGGGGTCCCCCACCACTTCTCCATCGATAATATCGGTGTCAATACACAGAGCACATGGAAAAAAGACATGATCAAGGTTTTCTTCCATTTCCCCTTCAATTCTCTGTATCTTCCCATCAAAACTGTAACCTTCCCCAGAGACTGTGTAACGGTGTTGTGCTGTTGAAATAGTGCGTACAGTCATCTGGTTCATGGTGAGGGTTCCAGTTTTATCGGAGTTGATTGCAGAGGTGGATCCCAGGGTTTCCACTGCTGGCATGTTCTTGATGATGGCATTCTTTTTGGCCATGGCCACCATTCCCATGGCCAGGATACTGGTTACCACCGCAGGTAAAGCATCAGGAATAGAACCTATGGCTAGGGATATGCCAATGTTAAACAGGGTCTTAAATGATCCACCCTGGGAAAGTCCAATGGTAACAATGGCCAGAAAGGCAAGTATGGCCATTCCTATGATAAATAGGGTGACCCGGTCAATCTGTTGCATGAGTGGGGTTTTTTCTTCCTTATGTTCCCTGAGCATGGTGGCTATATGACCTACCTGGGAGTGCATACCAGTTTCTGTGACCAGGACCTCACCATGGCCCCGGGTCACATTGGTGTTCATGAACACCATATTCACCTGATCACCTAAGGGTGGTTCCTTCTGGGTGATCACTTCACTGTATTTGTCAACTGCCATACTCTCCCCAGTGAGGGCGGCCTCTTCCACCTGAAGGTTGGCTGCAACCATCACCCTACCATCAGCTGGGACCCGATCACCGGCATCAAGGACTACTATATCACCAGGTACAATCTTTTCAGCTTCAATCTGGATTACCTGGCCATCTCGCCGTACTTTGGCCACAACTTTCATCATTTTGTTGAGGGCAGCAACACTTTTGGAAGCTTTTGCCTCCTGACGGTACCCCAGGTTAGCTATGAAAATGGTTAAAATGAGAAGTAGTAAAAAGGTCCTGTACTCAGCAATGAATAAGCTTACAATTGCTGCGATAACAAGAACAATCTGCATGTATGCCTTGTACTGTTCCAACCATCTTCGCCAAGCTGGTTTTTCCTTTTCTTCTTCAAGTATGTTGGGCCCATAAATTTTCATCCGATTAACGGCTTCAGTAGAGCTAAGTCCCTGGTCAGTGGATACTCCCAACTTTTCGGCAACTTTTTCTTTGGCCAGTGCGTACCATACCTCTTCTGTATCTGAAGATTGCGATGATGGATCAGACATATAATTTACCCCTCTCTCAAGAATAATTATGAGAACATCAAAATTTACCAATATGGAATTGGTTCACCCCTCATTTCTTATGTGATTTGTATATGTGCTTGAAAATATATGAGATTAACTGGAAATCTCTTTGAAAATTAAACTATTTTGTAGCAGTTCCGGGTTAACCAGGTAAGATCATTACTATTTAGTTATCTCAGTGGCATAATATACACTAAAACTTGGACTTTAAATTAAAATTTAGGACTTTAAAATTAGATATGTTAAATAATAATTTGATAACCCCTGTGAAACAGAAATTTTATATGTTATCTTTGATATATAATTCAAATTGTTTTTAATTACATTACTGTCATCTGATCAGCAAATTATACTGTATTTAAATGGAGGAAATTAATTTAATTCAATTATTAAGATATAAATGAACTAAAAAAAAGATGTGGCGAATTCTATGACAAATAGGGGGAACTCTGAAGAGTTAGGTGGATCTGATATTGGTAAAATGATTGTTACTTTTAAAAGAATTGCTGATAATCCGCTGGCCAGAAGTATTCTTCATAGAACTTTACATTACTGCGAGAAAGATGAATCAACACAACTGGAAAGTGCTTTAAAGTTTTATCTTGGAAAAACTGATGATGCATGTTATAGTTGCAGGCGCATGTCCAAACTAAT
>Ga0334898_1001472_pt1 | contig 25883 bp, 18 predicted proteins | sample GraSluR3_MG_10_FD_207228 | JGI IMG/M metagenome (GOLD analysis project Ga0334898, IMG submission 207228) | Sludge microbial communities from methane-producing bioreactor in Wageningen University, Netherlands - Granular Sludge_3_08-R3 | ecosystem: Engineered > Bioreactor > Anaerobic >... | reverse complement strand
AAATCCAGATCGTAACTCTTCACTTCCTTTTATCCATTCATCAAAACCACTTCCAATCACCACCAGATCATCATCTGGAATGAAAAGTTTGAGCATACCATCAAGATCTTTGTCACGGTATGCTTGGGCATAATCATCCAAAAGTTCCGCCACTGCTTCTTGAACTTTACTATTGGCTTTCATGGGTTCATCTCCAATTTTTAAACAAAATAAAAAAAATTTAGACTACAAGCGACTCTTAACCTCTTTAAGTGCAACACTGGCAACTTTTCGCACCACAGAATTATCATCTTCTGTGGCTTTCTTTAAAACATCAACTGCCCGCTTATCACCTATCATGGAAAGACTTAAAGCAGCCCCATACCTCACATTAGCTTTTTCATCATCCATAACTTTAATCAAAGGTTCTACAGCCCTTTTATCTTCAAAAATCCCCAGGGCTAAGGCACTGGCTTCCCTAACATGCCAATCATCATCCTGCAAGGCTTCGATCAAAGGTTCAACTGCATCTGAATCTCCAACCTCAGCCAAAAGTTCGGCAGCATCTTCACGAACTTTCCAATCATCACTTTTCAGTTCATTCAAAAGAAAATCTATCCTTTTATGTTCTTCAACCAACTTCCAACCCCCTGTATATGGCTATTTACCATTCACTTTCACCATTAATTCAATGAATTAATGTAAATAGTAATGAGCATTCATTGTTATGTTTTTGATCCTTTAATTAATTATGAAGTGGATCTCTGAGTTTAATCTAGGATATTAAATCGAGATGTCAACCAGATTAAACTATTCTTTCCCTTAAAAGCTATATTAGTAGAAGTAGTGGGGGTTAATAGAACAAAAAATACCCATTTTCAGTATAAATGGTTTTTAATTTCATTAGGGTGCTGAATCACTTCTACACCCTCAAGTTGTTGGAGTTTCCTGCTGTTAGCCACATCAATTTCCCGCATATGAATGGTGATTATGCTTCCTCCACTCACCGCTCCAAAGGGACATGCCACTTGACAGGCAGCGCAGCCCTGACATTTCAGAAGGTTAATTTCAACTCCAGGGGTGATGGCATCAGGGGGACAGGCTGCCGCAGCCTCACAAGTGTCACAGTTTTGGCACAGATCCAGCTCCAGTTTGGAGGGGAGAACTGTTTCCACATCTCCTGATTCCAGATCCACAGGTACCAGCAGGGTTCTGATTTTCCCTTTGCCTGCCTGGGCCACAGCATTGGTAACCAGGCTGTCGGCTATACCATGCACCAGTTTGGCAATAGTGTTGGAGGTGGTGGGGGAAACAATCAATAAATCATACCTTCCCAGGGAAAAACGGCCAGATATAGGGTAACTCCACATCTGATCCTTTTCCAGAACTAATTCCTGATAATAACCACCAGTGAGAGATTTAACCCGATTGAAAAGGCCATACATCTTCAATACTTCTTCACCTGCTCCGGAAAGCAGCACAGTAACCTGATGTTCATCTCTTCCTGCAACTTCTTCCAGGAGTTCTACACTTTCCAGGAGCAGATGACCGGCTCCGGTTAAGGCCCAGGCGATTTTCATAATCCATGCACCAATTAATTTCATGGTGGCTGAAGATGAGTCAGCCCCTATTTCATCACTTAACTGTCCTATCAAATATAAGTCATATCCAATAAAAAGTCAATAAAATAAAAAAAATTTAATGAAATATGCTGATTTTAAAATTCTATGTAGTTATAAGCCTGATCACCACGGAACGCATAGTGAACAGTGTTATACGAACTTATAAATTCGGATACTTCTTCTTTAACCTCTTTACCATCCACGACTACCTGTTTTATAAATTCAGCAACTTCACTCATGTGTGATTCCTTTAATCCTCGGCGGGTTAACTCCTGGGTTCCCACTCTTATACCGGATGGATCGTCAGAACGGTTAACATCATCCCAGGGTAAAAGGTTTTTGTTAAGGATTATGTTATTGGCTTCCAGATCTTTAGCCATCTTGGATGCTCTACCAATATTAGAAACATCCATGGCCACCTGATGGGATTCTGTGAAGCCCAGGTCTTCGCATAGAACATTGAAACCCAATTCATGGAAGCTTTGTGCCAGTGCCTGTGCATTGGAAATAATCTGTTTAGCATAATCTGCACCAAATTCCAGCATTTCAGCGGTGGCTATACCCAGAGCAGCCAGATGGTGCAGGTGATGGTTGCTCACCACACCAGGGAAAACAGCGTCATCAATTTCATCTTTTAACTCCTCTTTACAAAGGATTATACCTCCCTGTGGTCCAGGGAATGTTTTATGGGTGCTTCCTGCCATCAAGTCAGCTCCTTCTCTCAGGGGATCCTGGAACTGACCTCCAGCAATAAGACCCAGAACATGTGCTCCATCATACATTACTTTAGCTCCCACTTCATCTGCTGCTTCTCTAGCCTCTTTTACAGGATGAGGGAATAAGAATAAACTACCGCCCAAGAGGATTATTTTTGGTTTTTTCTCCAGTATGTCTTTTTTCATGGCATCAGGGTCAATGTTCATTTTGTCCGCGTCAAAAGGATGTGCAGATACCTTAAGGCCTCTGATACCAGCAGCACTCACATGGGCATGGCTGATATGACCACCTACTGGAACTTCCAGGGCCATCATACCATCGCCATATTGGGCTAATGCAAAGAAAGCCGCCAGATTGGCAACTACTCCTGATATGGGTTGCACATTAGCGTGTTCTGCTTTGAATATTTTTTTGGAAAGGTCGATGGTTATGTTTTCAATTTCATCGATGTACTGGCATCCTTCATATAACCGGTGACCTGAAATTCCTTCAGCATAACGATGGGAAAGATCAGTGGCCAGTGCCTCTCTAACACTAATACTTGTGATGTTTTCACTGGCTATGAGGTTGATGCTGTTTTGCATCCATTCATGATGTTTTTTGGTGATGTCCTTTATTTCCTGAGCATATTTTTTGTTATCTGACATTATTTTCCTCCCGGCCAAAGCAGGGTATAATTGGCATTAACGGGTTTGGTATAGGGAACTATAAATTGAGGGAATATAAATACTTTCCAATCACTTACTTCAATTAATAATAAAAAAGTGTTTATGGCTAATTTAATGAATAATTTTTATTATTTCATGGTTTAGGAATCCCTCCGCCGGAAGAAAGTTTTTGTTTTCATTTCCTCCAAGTTGTTGGTGATTCTCTCCAGATCGCTTGCGGGTATACTGATTAGGATCTCTTCATCATCCAAGTTCATGTTGTTACGGGAACCAATATCTCCAAAGCCATAGATGACTTTACCTGTAAGGTAGGGTATGGCAGCCATGGAACTGCAGATAGGACCAGAATCAGCTCCTAATCCATGGGAACCAGAGTCGTATGCATTAGCATGGAGGATTTCCATACCTTGACGGGCATTGGCAACGAGGAATATCACATCAGGCTCAAATTCAACTGTTATTAGTGGTGAAAATATTATGGCATTAAATATGTTGGGTTCAATAGCCATGTTTCCTTTCCAGGATCGTTGCACTGCAGGAATAGTTTTATACACTCCTCCGGGGACTAAAAATGCTCCGCTGCGCATATTTTTAGGGAATTCTTTGGGATCTTTCATTCCGGTGTATCTGAGACCACCCATACACTCTTCTTCATCGGCGGTGGAATAAAAAACCTCCCCATTCATGGCCTTGTCTAGTTTGGTGCAGAATCTGGATTTTCCTTCCTCTTTATGAATATTCCGCGGTTCTCTGGAAACCCATTTAATAGCTACTGGATTTTTTTCCAGTTTCAAAACATTTTTCAGTTTTTTCCCCAGTTTTTGATAATCCATAAATCAATCACCTTCTTTTTGGCCTTTGAATGTAGAAAAATTCTTTTTTACCTTTTTATTGTTTGTAAGGTATGTAGAATATGCTATAATTAACTTTTTATGAATTGTAATCCATTAAAATCGAACAAAAAAACTCAAAAATAATTAATAAAAGAAAAAAAGGTTTAAGAAGGGTTGGGTAACCCTTACAGATTTATTTGCTTTCGTTTAAAGCGGCTTCGATCTGGGCGAAGATCTGGTTGGTTCGGAAGTGCTGCTGGTCCAGAGCACCGGATGGGCAGGCACCTACACAAGTACCGCATCCTTTACAAAGAGCAACGTTGATGGTTGCTTTTTCATCTTTCCGCTCAATGGCTCCGAATGGACATAATTCTAAACAGACTTCACATCCACCACAGACGTCAGAATCGACAACAGCGACGATTGGTTCGATTTCCACTTCACCTTTAACCATTGGTATGGCTGCTCGTGCAGCAGCACCAGAAGCTTGGGCTACAGCATCAGGAATGTCTTTAGGTCCTTGAGCCACACCAGCCAGGTAAACACCGTCAGTGAGGGTGTCCACAGGTCTTAGTTTGGGGTGAGCTTCCATGAGGAATCCGTCAGCTGATTTGGATAGTCCGATGGTCTGTCTGAGTTCTTCAGATCCTTCTGGTGGGGTTAAACCAACAGAAAGCACTACCATGTCGTAATCGTATTCAGTGACTTTGCCCAGCAGGCTGTCTTCTGCACGGATGGATAGGGTTTCGTCTGGGTTAACCAGGACGTTGGCCGGTCGTCCGCGGATGAATTTGATTCCGTATTTTTCTTGTGAGGCTTTGTAGAATTCTTCGAATCCTTTACCGAATGCCCTGATATCCATGTAGTAAATGGCAACTTCAGTGTCAGGTTCGTGGTCTATGATAAGTTGAGCGTTTTTCATGGCGTACATACAGCACACACGGGAACAGTATGGTTTGTGTATCTGTTCATCACGACTACCCACACACTGGATGAAAGCCACACTTTTGGGGTGTTTACCGTCAGATGGTTTTAAAACTTTACCCATGGTAGGTCCAGATGCGTTGATCAATCTTTCCAGTTCCAGACCGGTGACGACGTTTTTGGCATCTGCGTAGGAATATTCTTTCTTCTCAGTAGGGTCGTATGGGTCGTAACCGGTGGCCACGATGATGGTACCTACGTCGATTTCGATGGTTTCAACTTCCTGGTTGTGGTCTATTGCTCCACGTTCACAGATCTGGTCACAGAGGTTACATTCAATACAGTAATCTTTGTCTATGGTAGCGCATAGTGGTACTGCCTGTGGGAATGGGATGTAAGCTGCTTTAACCATACCCATACCTTCGTCGAAGTAGTTGGGCATTTCAATTGGACATACTTCGGAACAGCTTCCACAGCCGGTACAGTCTTCTTCTTTAACGTATCGGGGTTTCTTTTCAATTACTACTTGGAAGTTACCGATGTAACCGTGAACTTCTTTCACTTCTGCGAAGGAGATGAGTTCGATGTTTTTATGTTTAGCAGCGTCCACAGTCTTAGGAGCTAAAATACACATGGAACAGTCCAGGGTAGGGAAGGTTTTGTCCAGCTGAGCCATTCGTCCACCTATGGTTGGTTGTTTTTCCACCAGGTAGGTTTTGAATCCCATGTCAGCCAGGTCGAGTGCGGATTGGATACCGGCTACTCCTCCACCTATAACCAGGGCTTTGTTGTCCACTTGAACTTTGGATGCTTCCAGAGGTTCCAGTAGTTTGGCTTTGGCAACTGCCATTCGGACCAGGTCTTTGGCTTTTTCGGTTGCTTTTTCTGGTTCATTCATGTGCACCCAGGAATCATGTTCCCTTAGGTTTGCGAATTCGAACAGGAACTGGTTCAGTCCTGCTTCCTGAACACATCTTCGGAAAGTTGGTTCGTGAAGTCGAGGTGAACATGCTGCCACTACTACTCGGTTAATTTTACCTTCTTTAATGTCCTGTTGGACCATGTCCTGTCCAGGGTCTGAACATAAATATTTGTATTCTTTGGATACTACTACGTTAGGCAGGGTTGCTGCGTAATCCTTCACTGCTTCAATATCAACGACACCACCTATGTTGATACCACAGTGACACACGTAGACTCCAACTTTTGGTTCTTCAGTTGCTTCTTGCTTATTTTCATCTGCCAATTAGATCACCTATTTTTTTCTACATTGTGATAGTTATCTAATCTTATGATGTAGGGTGTATCGGTTCTAAGGATAAAGTTTTCTATTAAAAATTTTAAACAAGGTTTATATAGGAGAACATTCTCTCCATTAAAATCCGTGTTATAACTCCTAAAACTCTATGAAATTATAATTCCACAGGAATTTTCATAGGAACTGATTTCATATTAATTCTTTATCACAAATATAATAATGTAGAAATAAATATTAGAAATTACATACTAACTTTTGATAGGCTATCAAACAAATCAGAAGGTTTGGCATTGGAAACCAATGAAAAATTTGAGAAAAAACTTCTTGAAGAATTAGAAACCTTAAACAAACGAATTTCTAAACTTGAAAGGCGCGAAACTGTCCATAAAAAAATTGAAGAACGACTTTCAACCTTGAATTCTTTGAAAGAACAAATTATTGGCACCACTAATTTTGTGGATAAACTCCAATTAATTACTGATGGTGTTGTTGATATTTTTGGTGCTGATTTTGCCAGGATATGGATTATAAAAGAGGGTGATCTTTGTGAAAAAGGATGTCTTCATTTTAAAGGAAGTGAGGGGAGTTGTTTTTGCCATAACCATAAGCAATGTCTTCATTTAATGGTTAATTCTGGACAATATATAGAGGGGGATGATTACAAAAGAGTGCCTTGTGGTTGTTATAAGATCGGAAGAATTGCCTCTGGTGATTACTCTAAATTTATCACCAACGATATAACACAAGAACCACAAGTCCACATCCATAAATCTGGCCCTGAGATGGGGCTTGTTTCTTTTGCTGGATATCGGCTTCTTTCTTCTGATGGAAATCCCATAGGGGTTTTAGCTCTCTCCAGTAAACATCCTATCCTTTCACACGAAGAAAAACTCCTGGAAGATATGGCTAACACGGCATCTTATGTTATAATGGGGGGAAGAATTGAGGAATCACTAAGGAAAAGCGAAGAAAAGTTTCGTGAAGTTTTTAACAATACTAATGACGCATTGTTCTTACTTAAACTTACGGAAAAACAAATGAATGAACAATTTATTGAGGTGAATGATGTAGCCTGCCAAATGTTAAATTACAGCCGTGATGAACTCCTTCAAATGTCACCAAGGGATATAGATGTATCTGATCCTGAGGAAGTGGCTGAGAAATGGGAAAAAATTGTTAATGACAACACCATTATTGAAACTGTACACATTTCAAAAAATGGTTTAAAAATACCTGTTGAGCTAAATACACGCATATTTAATGTTAGTGGTGAAAAATTAGTTCTTGTCATTTCCCGTGACATCACCGAACGCAAAAAGGCTGATAAAAACATCAAAAAGCAGGTTGAATTACTTAATCTAACTCATGATGCTATTTTTGTCCGCGACCAGGATGACAGGATCACTTTCTGGAATCGTGGTGCTGAGCAGGCTTATGGCTGGAGCCAGGAAGAAGCATTGGGCAAAATTATTCATGATTTATTACAAACTCAATTTCCAATTCCTTTAGATCAGATCAAAGCTGAAGTTTTGGAGCATGGCCGATGGGAGGGTGATTTAACTCATGTTCGGCGTGATGGTTCTCCAATTATAGTTTCCAGTAGATGGTCAATACAAAAAGACGAAAATGGTGAATATATTGGATTCTTGGAGATTAATAATGACATAACTCAACGCAAAAAGGCCGAAAAAAAGGTGGAAGAATCACTTAAAGAGAAAGAAATGCTCCTGAAAGAAATCCATCACCGGGTTAAAAATAATTTAATGGTTATCTCCAGCCTTTTAAATCTACAATCCCAATATGTCAAGGATAAAGAAGTTTTAGGAATGTTCAAGGAAACTCAGAGTCGGGCCCGATCAATGGCAATTATTCATGAAAGATTATATCAATCTGAAGATCTTAAAACCATAAATTTCGGTAAATACATTCGAACCTTGGCAATGGAATTATTACGTACTTATAATATTTCTTCTGACCTTATAAAACTGTATATAAATGTAAAAGACGTTAAACTGGATATTAACACTGCCATTCCATTGGGGCTAATTATTAATGAGTTAGTTTCTAATTCTATGAAACATGCATTCCCTGATGGAACAAATGGTGAAATTAATATTGATTTCTATTTGAAAGATGATGTTTATTTTCTTAAGGTAAGTGACAATGGCATTGGATTCCCAGAAGATTTAGACTTCCGAAAAACCGAGTCACTGGGATTGAAGTTAGTAGACACTTTATCCAGGCAGATCGATGCCACGGTAAAACTTGACAGGAGTCACGGTACAAGTTTCATTATTAAATTTAAGGAAACAGAATATTAACTTGTATGAAGATAATCTAATGCCTAATATTTTTTTATTTTATTATCATACATTGGTTTTTCAAATTTCTTTATACAATACATAATATAAGTTATGAAAGTCAGAACTAATACCATACAAATTATAATCCATTGTATCATAGAAAACTAAAAGCGCATTAAACAGTATTTTTGATTTATTTATACAAAATCTATGGTATAAAAAATTCAATTAAATGTTTTGGGAAGGGGGTAGTGATGGTTTCTAAAGAAGTTTCTAAAGAGGATGAACATAAACTGGCACTGATGCAACAGGATATTGAAATTGTAAAACGGATGAGTAAGATTAAACACAAAATTGCGGTAATGAGTGGTAAAGGTGGTGTGGGGAAATCTACAATTGCAGTTAACATAGCCGCTGCCTTTGCAAGGAAAGGATATAAAGTAGGTATCATGGATGCTGATGTTCATGGACCAAATGTTCCAAGGATGTTTGGATTAGAAGGGCAAAATTTAGATTTTAATGAAAATGGAATTGTTCCCATTGAAACTGGAAGTGGCATAAAAGTCATGTCTGTTGGATTTCTTTTATCCTCACAGGAAGTTCCAGTTATCTGGAGAGGTCCGGCAAAAACTGGTGCAATAAAACAATTATTATCAGAGGTTATTTGGGATGATCTAGATCTATTAGTCATAGATAATCCTCCTGGTACGGGAGATGTACCTTTAACCATTTTACAGACCCTTCCTTTGGATGGTGTTGTATTAGTCACCACACCTCAATCGGTAGTGCAAGAAGATGTCATAAAGAGTGTTAATCTTGTAAAAAACTTAAACATTCCTCTCATCGGAGTTATAGAAAACATGTCTGGTTTTATCTGTCCGCACTGTAAAACTGAGATACCTGTTTTTGGAAAAGGTAACGGTGCCAAAATGGCTGAAGAAATGAATGTTCCTTTCCTAGGAATGCTTCCTTTGGATATGGAAACAGTTGAAGCTTCTGATATTGGAAGTCCTATTGTGCTTAAAATGCCGGAATCAGAAATTTCAGTTAAAATAACCAAAATAGTTGATAAAATCGAGTCGAAAATCTTCAAAGATTCATAATTTCTTTAATTTCAGTTATTCCTGTTCTGCAAGGATTTTCTTCTGATACAAATCATACCAAAATAACATATGCGCTCAATCAGGTTAAAAAGAAAAAAAGGAAGGTTGCAGATTTAAATTATCAATCTGCCTATTATTCTACATAATTATTAATTCGTAGTTTTAATCTACAATTCCTTCTGTGGCTATTTTGAACACAGTTTCACCCTCTGGTAAGTGAGGGCTGTCCACTAATCGAGCTATACGTTTACCTGCCAGTCCTTTTTTCAGCCATATTCTGTAGGTGGCGGCGTGTCCCAAGACGTGTCCTCCAATAGCCTTGGTGGGGCTGCCGAAGAAGGCATCTGGACGGGCCTGCACCTGATTAGTTACAAAAACAGCTACATTGTAAGTGTTGGCTATGTTTTGTAGGGTGTGCAAGTGTTGGTTTAGTTTCTGTTGTCTGGTAGCTAAGGATTCTCTTCCCACGTACTCTGCCCTGAAGTGGGCGGTAAGTGAATCTACAATCACCAGGCGGATATTAACGTCTTTTTGTATGAGTTCATTAACTTTATCTGCCATTAATATTTGGTGGGCTGAGTTAAATGCCCTAGCAATGTGAATTTTACTTAAAACTTCATCCACGTCCAGTTCGAATCCTTCTGCAATTTGTTGTATTCTTTCAGGTCGAAAAGTGTTTTCAGTATCGATATAAACACATTCTGCACCCAATCCGCCTTTTTCTGGGGGTAACTGCACAGTTACTGCTATTTCATGGGATATTTGGCTTTTACCGGATCCAAATTCGCCGAAAACCTCGGTTATGGCCTGAGTTTCTATTCCTCCACCAATTAACTCATCCAACCCTGTGCTTCCTGTGGCGACACGGCCCACATCTTGTCTGCGTTCCATCACATCCAGAGCTGTTTCAAAATCAATCTGCTCAGCTTTACGAGCAGCTTCTATAACCTTTTCAGCCACTCCCTCACCAATTTCGACTTTAACACTTAGTTCTTTGGCTGTGGATGTGGCCAGCCTCATCATATCTCCAAAACCAGCATCCCTTAATTTTTGAGCGGTTTTTTCTCCTACATTTGGTAAATCTTCCAGTTCCACCATAGTTAATCTCCCTTTTGAACTTGTTTTATACTAAATCTAGATCTCGCATTGGTTTTTAAGTGAAGTTCTCGTTTTAATATTCTGATACTTTTTAATATCCTATTTCAAGTAATTAAAGTTTAACGTCCACTAGTTTCTTGGCGTTTAAACGTATTTCCTCGTTGTATTCGTCGAAGCTGGCATCAGCGATCACGGTAATCTGTCTACCTACCAGATCACCCACTTTTTCTTCCAGGGATCCTTCATCTCCAGTGGCAGCTATGATTTCCTCTGCTTCAGGTGTGGTCATTCCCAGAACTTCTTCAGCTGATTGGCGGAAGAATGTCATACTTATGGTTCCAGTGTCATCTTCCAGCATGAGTCCAATGATCATCAGCATGTTGGGTTTTTCAATTTCTTCACCACAAATATCACATATGTAAGCGTCATCCACCCAGTTAACCCTTTTGTTACAGTTAGGGCACATTTCAAAGAGTATTTTATTACCACGGATATCAATAACCTCTCCAGACACCTTAATGTTCTGGTCTCCCTCTTCAATATCTTCAATTTTCTTAGGGGGATATATTTTATCTTGAATCTCATCCAAAGTTGGAATGGATGTTTCATCTTCTTTGGCTTTGGTTATGAGTGTTGTTCTACCTACACTGATCTCTATATGGTCATTTCTTAAATTAACCCGTGGGTTCTCAATTTTAATAGCTTCTCCTTCTTTAAGGGGGGCATTGGCCTGGTCATCCCAGAGTGAAGCTCTTACCACTCCTGTATCATCAGCTATTTCAATTGAACGGACAATACCTGTGCTGCCGTCGCTTTTGGTGAACTGATTGGGTTCACTCGTACTTAAAATCCGGCCAATGATGCTCACATCCCGGTCTCCTTCAGCCAATTCTTCAATCTTTTTAGTCTGATAGAGCATGGATTCCACATCTTGCAGGGAGGGTAAATTTGAGATCTCATCTTCTGTAGGTTTCAATATCCTGGAAGTTTTACCCACACTTAGATCCACCTGATATTCGCCCAGGCGGCTGCGAGCATTCTCAATTTTCAGGGCATCGCCTTCTTTCATGGGATATTCTGCTTTACTGTCCCACATGGAAACTCGTACCATGCCTGTTTCGTCTGCTATTTCTGCGGTCCTAACCAGGCCGGTGGTTCCATCATCTCTCTGGAATTCGTTAGGTTCGTAAAGATTAACTACACGTCCAATAATGTCAACTTCTTCCCCATCATCTTCAATGTTGCTTAAATCAGTGATTTTAACTGGTTTTATGTATTTACCCACTTCACTCAGGACTTCCTCCATTTTCTGGTCTATAGGTGGATTTACGATGAGTTTACTGTTCCAGTTAGTGTTCGCCCGGTAATTGGTGCCTGAGTAATCGTCAAATTCAATGTTGCCCCCTATGATTTTCAGGATATCTCCTTTCTTTATCTCCATTTCGGTATCTTCATTCCACAGGGTCACCCGGATAGTTCCAGTGTCATCCTCTAACTCCAAGGATTTAACTTTTCCGGTGCTACCATCATCTCTTTCAAAGGTGATGGTGTCATAAACTTTACTCACCAGGCCCACTAGGGTAACATTCCTTATTTCATGAGCATCTCCTAATTTAAGAACATTTTCCTGGTATTCTGGGACATCAAATTCTCCTTTTTCTATTCTACCAATCCAGGAATGACTTAGAGATACTTCTCCATTGCGAACTCTGCTTTGAGCCCCCCGAACCTTTATGGCGTCACCCTCTTTTAATTCCAAATCTTCTATCAGTGCAGTGTCTTTGTTCCACAGAGTGAATTGCATGCTACCGCTTTCATCCTGCAGTTCCAAAGAGGCCACCTTACCATCTCTACCATCACGATCAAAAGATCTTACCCTGGGAATCCTAATAACACGGGCTGCCACGTTAACGGTCATATCTCCTTTAATGTCATTTAAAGGAGTTATTTTATCATCGTAAGGGGGGAAGTCAGGATAATCCTTTGAATCTAATTTTTCCAGAGAGGAACGTACGTTTAGGTGAGTTTCATCCTCACGGAAACCCTGTTTCACTTCCACGTCATTGATTTTAACCACATCACCTTCCTGGAATTTATCCAGCATTTTGATGTTTTCTGTCCAAAAAACAACCCTTATCCTACCAGTGTCATCAGCAAGGATCAGGTTGGCAAGTTTACCTTCCCGTCCCTTTTTGCTGGTGAATTTTTTGACATTGGAAATACTCATTACTCGTCCCAGCAGGTTAATATGTTGTGTGCCTGTTTCTAAATCATTTATCTTCCAGAATTCTTTTGTTTCTTCCAGAGCTTCGTTTTTTTCAGTAATAAAGTCCCCTACCACCATATGGGCAATACTAATGTCATCGATAAAACTTACATCCGCATTTTCTTTCTTATATTGTTCCATTTTTTCTAAAAATTCTTCATATGAGATTTTATCCTTAATTTTCTCATATTCGTCCTTTATCTCTTGACTCATTTCCCTCATTTTATTTCCCTCATCAATATCTCTCTTTAGATCCTATTATTAAATCATCTATCTTATTCAATATAACATTTGTATTACATAATATAAATATATTATTACTGAGGGTAGTTTCTCCACTGAATGCTTTCGTTATATAATATAATGTAATTAGTCCGAGCTTGTGAGAAGTAATGCTGCTATTTGGATTCTGAGATATAGGCATAACAATTATAATCTTAGTCATGTTTTAGATGGGTAATCTTTTTATAATAGTTAGTTTGATAAAACTATATATCTTATTGGGGTGAGAACCTATGAATCAGGAGCTTGAACTGGTAGAATCAATGGATAAACTAAGTGCATTAATGAGAAAATTCCAAACACAGCTTCGAACTGGGGATCTAAAAGAATATACATTACGACAGTTGTATTACATTGAATTAATCGATAAAAATGAAGGAATAAGTGTATCTGAACTGGCAAAAACCATGGACGTGAAAAAATCAACAGTTTCCGTAGCCATAAACCAGTTAATTGACCTGGGGATTGTAACTAAAATCCAGTCCAGTGATGATAAACGTTTTTACTTCCTGCAACTAACCTCTAAAGGTAACAAAATAATGGAAATGCATAAACAGGTGCATAAAAACACAATTAAGAAAATTTTAAGTATATTAAACCCGGAAGAAGTTGAAAACTTCGTGAGTATCGTAAACAAGATCACCATATCCAAGTTATGAAACCTTACAAAAAACGAAATAAATCAGGATTTTTCACAATAAATTCATAAATTTTATTTAAATGGAGGATATCAAATGTCAATGACCATGGCAGAGAAAATACTTGCAAAAGCAGCAGGATTAAACGAAACAGAAGCAGGTAATATTGTAATGGCCAACATCGACGTGGCCATGACTCATGATCTAACTGGACCCTTATCTGTGAAATCATTCCAGAAAATCGGAGTGGATCAGGTATGGGATCCAGAAAAAATTGTGGTTCTTTTTGATCATCAGGTACCGGCTGACTCCCTGGAAGCAGCTCAAAACCACATATTCCTGAGAGAATTCGTGGAAAAACAGAAAATAACCAACTTTTATGATGTTAGAGAAGGAGTATGTCACCAGGTACTGCCTGAAAAAGGACATGTGGTCCCCGGGGAAGTAGTGGTAGGAACAGACTCCCATACATGTACCCATGGAGCATTAGGGGCATTTGCCACAGGAATTGGATCAACAGATATGGCCATGGTATTTGCCACAGGAAAACTCTGGTTTAAGGTTCCAGAAACCATAAAATTCGAAATAGAAGGAAAACTCGGAAAATATGTGTACTCTAAAGATGTAGTACTGGATATAATCGGACAAATCGGAGCAGACGGTGCAACCTACCAGGCCTGCGAGTTTGGAGGTGAAACCACCCGTAACATGTCAGTATCCCAGAGGATGGCAATGTGTAACATGGCCATAGAAATGGGAGGGAAAACCGGTATGGTGGAAGTGGATGATGCAACTATCAACTACCTTAAAGGCCGTACAAACAAACCCTACGAGGCATTTACAACTGATGAAGATGCAGAATCCCTCACCACCATGTATGTGGATGTAAATGATCTGGAACCTCAGATCGCCTGTCCTCACAATGTGGACAATGTCAAACCAGTAGGCGAAGTGGAAGGAACACCCATAGACCAGATATTCCTGGGTTCATGTACCAATGGACGTCTGGATGATCTTCAGGTGGCAGCAGAAATACTTAAAGGAAAACAGGTTGCCCAAGGTGTGCGTATGCTGGTAATACCCGCTTCCCGAGAAATTTACAGCCAGGCACTGGAACAAGGACTTATAAACACCTTTGTGGATGCCGGAGCCCTGGTATGTAACCCATGCTGTGGACCGTGCTTAGGTGGTCATGTGGGATTCCTGGGACCTGGAGAAGTAAGTCTCTCCACTTCCAACCGAAACTTCAAAGGAAGACAGGGAAGCCCTGAAGGAGAAGTTTACCTTAGTTCAGCAGCTGTAGCTGCAGCATCAGCTATCAAGGGTGCAATAACAGATCCAAGATAATATCAAAGGAAATAGTTAATAAACGCTTGATCACGAGTGTAATATACGTAAAGGTGGTAAATATGGATAATATGATTAAAGGAAAGGTTTGGAAGTTTGGGGATGACGTGGACACGGATATAATCCTCCCCGGCCGATACCTGGTGTTAACCGAAGAAGAAGAACTTGCAGCATGTGTAATGGAAGGACATGATCCTGATTTCTCCAAAAAAGTGAAAAAAGGAGATATTATGGTGGCAGGAAAAAATTTTGGCTGTGGATCATCCCGGGAGCATGCACCCATAGCTATTAAGGCCGCAGGAATCTCTGCTGTAGTAGCGGAGTCTTTTGCGAGAATATTCTACAGAAACTCCACAAACATAGGTTTACTCCTCATAGAATCTAAAGGAATCTCAAAAAATGTTGAAGAAGGGGATGAAATTGAGATAAACATGGATAAAGCGGTTTTAAAGGATTTAACCAATTCTAAAGAGTTTGAAATAAAACCACTGCCTGAATTCATGATGGGTATCATGAATGAGGGAGGACTCATCAGTTACCTGAAAAACCACCTTGCAGAGATAAAAGACGAATAAAGACGAAATATGACTTTAAAATAAAAATAACTAATAAAATAATTAATAGTAAGGTAAAGGTGTTAATGTATGTATAAAATATCAGTTATACCTGGCGATGGAATAGGTAAGGAAGTTATGGAGGCCACACTCCATGTTTTAGAAGCAATAAATGTTGAATTTGATTATATTTTTGCTGATGCAGGAGATGAGTACATGGAAAAAACAGGGGTGGCCTTACCCCAGGAAACCTTGGACATAGTCAAAGCATCAGAAGCATGCCTATTCGGAGCTGCTGGAGAATCAGCAGCTGATGTAATTGTTAAAATGAGGCAGGAACTTGACTTATACGTTAATCTCCGACCAGTGAAATCCTACCCTGGTACTAAATGTCTTTTCGATAATCTGGACTTTGTCATAGTCCGGGAAAACACCGAAGGATTATACATAGGCCTGGAAGATGAAACTGATGAAGGAGCAATTGCCAAAAGAGTGGTAACCAGGAAAGCTTCCGAGAGAATATGTAAATTTGCCTTTCAATATGCTAAAAAAACTGAAAGAAACAAAGTAACCGCAGTTCACAAAGCAAACGTTCTTAAAAAAACTGATGGAGTTTTCAAGGGTACTTTTTATAAAGTGGCAGAAGATTATCCTGAAATGGAACTTGATGACCGCTATGTGGACGCCACTGCTATGTTCTTCATCACCAAACCAGAAATGTTCGATGTAATTGTAACCACCAACCTCTTTGGAGATATACTATCAGATGAAGGAGCCGGACTGGTAGGTGGGTTAGGATTAATCCCTTCAGCTAATATTGGAGATAGCCAGGGATTGTTCGAACCAGTTCATGGTTCTGCTCCCCGAATCGCTGGTAAAGGAGTTGCCAACCCAGCTGCTATGATGTTATCGGCAGTGTTGATGCTGGAGTACTTGGATGAATATGAAGAAGCCCGCAGACTTGAAAATGCCCTGGTAAATGTCCTACAAGAGGGTAAAGTAGTAACTCCAGACCTGGGTGGCAGTGCATCCACCATGGAAATGGCCGCAGAAGTAAGAAAGAAACTGGAAGCCTAAAAATATATGCTTGTCTAAAAAGGCCTTATTTTTTTTTTAAAATTCTTTATTTTAATTCCATCTTCATTTCTTTTTTTTTCAGGTTGTCATTTTTTAGTTATTATTTTTCTAAAAATGTGGCTTCTAGCATTAAGGGTTACAGATTTAATCATTACCTGGATCTATTACATACAATTTTTATATACTATAATACACATTCTGTTATTATAAGGAATTTAAAAGTTAATTTCGAGGTATCTCATGAAAACAACTGATGTCAGAGAGGATATTCCTCTACTGAAGGATGTAATATATTTGGATGCGGCCAGCACCACTCCCACACCCCGACCAGTAGTGGAAGCCATGTGTGATTATTTCTATAATTACAATGCCAACACAGGTAGGGGTGCTTACCATCTAACAGTTAAAGCCACTCATAAATTAGATGAAGCCAGGAATAGAATTGCTAAATTTGTGAACTCTGATCCTAATGAGATTATTTTCACAAAAAACACCACAGAAGCCATAAACATGGTGGCTCATGGTCTGGAGTTTAAAAAAGGGGATAATATTATAACTTCCAACATGGAACACCACTCCAATTTGGTGCCCTGGCTCAAATTACAAAAGCAGGGTGTGGAAGTTAAAATAGTCAAAGCAGATGAACAGGGTATAATTGATCCAGGTGCAATTGATAAGGCAGCTGATGAAAATACTAGACTGATAACCATAAGCCATATCTCCAATTCCATTGGTTCAGTACAACCAGTGGATGAAATATCAGAAGTTGCTGAAAATAAAGGAATATTTTGCCTGGTGGATGCTGCTCAGTCTGCAGGGCACACTGAACTTGATTTGAAGAAATTAAGAGCTGATTTTGTGGCTTTCCCTGGACATAAAGGATTTCTGGGTCCGGTGGGCACTGGGTTCCTTTACTGTGCCAATCAGGCGCAGGATCAGATGGAACCTTTAAATCTGGGAGGGGGAACAGTGGATAATGTTACAGAAGAAGATTTCCAACTTGCAGAATCACCAACCTGCTTTGAAGGGGGAACTCAAAACATAGCCGGGTTCATTGGTCTGGGAGAAGCCATGAATTACCTGGAAAGGATTGGAATCTCTAAAATTGAAAAACACAGTAAGAAACTTACCAGAATTATGTACCAGGAGATCCAGGATATAGAAAAGGTCAGGGTTTATGGAAGTCCAGAAAATATTTATGGTATAGTTTCCTTCAATATAGATAAGATAAACCCCCACGATCTGGCTAAGATACTGGATGAGGTTAAATCCATTTGTGTTAGGAGTGGATTTCACTGTGCAATGCCATCTATAAGGCACATGGGGGCTTATGAATTTGGGGGAACTGTCAGGGCATCTGTACATTACTATAATACTCAGGAAGAAATAGAGATCTTGGGTGAAACTCTCAAAGATGTCTCCAAATTCCTGGGATAACATAACATAAAAGGAGATAAGAGAACATGACTAGAGCTCAATGGATATCTATTTTCATCATTTTAATTATGGTTGTAAGTTCAGTGGCTGCTGTTTTAGTGGCGCTGTAATAATCTATTATTTCGGAAAAATTATTTCGTAGGAATTAATTTAAAAACAAGTTTCATGGAGGATAATTATATGGTAAAAGTTAGAATAGGGGCGGTAGTTGCAGAATTTAATTATGACATCACTCATATGATGTTAGAATTAGCCAAAGAACATGCTAAATTTTTAGAATCAGAAATTACAGAGGTAATTGTTGTTCCGGGAGTTTTTGACATGCCACTGGCCATTAAAAAGCTCTTAGAGCAGGATGATATTGATGCAGTGGTTACTCTGGGGGCAGTGATTGAAGGAGCCACAGACCATGATGAAATCGTGGTGCAGCATGCTTCCCGTAAGATCGCTGATCTGGCCCTGGAATATGATAAACCCGTAGCACTGGGAATCACCGGGCCCGGCATGACCAGATTGGAAGCTCACCAGAGAGTGGACTATGCCAAACGTGCCGTGGAAGCCGCGGTTAAAATGACAGAACTACTTAAATAGTTGGATTATTAATCCATATCCAATTTATTTTATTTTCATATGATCTACTAAATTTTGACCATTTTTTGGAGAAATATCATGGAAATACTCACCCCTCATGATTTAAAAGACAAATTCCAGGATCCCTGGATTGCCCCTTACCAGAAAGTCCTTACTATGGTAGATGGGGATCAGGTGGAGATTGTGGAATACCATCCCTGCATTTCCGGCTCCCAGTGGATGATCTACCAGTACCAACGTAGCAGTGACATAGTTTTAAAGGCCAAAAGAGATGGGAATCGCCACACCTTCCTGGTAAAGGTAGGTAAATCTAATTTAAGCCTTAAACCCAGTTTACACGCTGCAGGGATTGAAGAAGTATCTGTGGAAGGGGATGAAGTTAAAGTGGTTCATGCTGGCCTGGCTGGTGCAGGTGTAGGAGCTGCCATGTGTCGGGGAATGGCTGAAGGTGTAAAAAGGGTGGAACTTCAGGATATTGGGGGTGGATCCAAGGTGGGAAGAGCCACAGTAGTAACTCCACGCCTTCAAAAAGTGGTTATAGGAATTGATGACACAGACACCAAAGAGGAAGGTGCCACCTGGACATTAGCCCATAATGTAGGTGCAGAACTAACTAAAAAAGGCTACCAATACATTGATCATATAACTGTCCAACTTTACCCACATAACCCCAACAAAACCCAGAATTGTGTGGCCATAGCCCTAGTATTTGCAGTTGAACCTGGTAAAAAGGATAAACTGGTTCAAGAAGTAGTTGAACTTCTTAAAAAAGGAACTTTATCTGATAAAACAGCAATTGCAGTTCTTGAAGGAATTCCGGTCCCTGAAAAACTCAGATCTTATGGTGAATCTGCTAAAACCTCCATGTTAACTCTAGAAGATGCTGAAAGAGTGGCTGAAGAGGTAGGTGTGGAACTGATGGAAGTAACTGGTTCTCAGGGGAAGATAGGTGCTTTAGCTGCGTTAGGAATGTATGATGATATTGAAGAGGCAGTGAAAGTTTATTATTAATTCTATTACAATTTTTAAAGTATCTAACTTAAATATCAACTAAACTTTCTATTATATGGTGGGAGTATCCTAATATCCCCCTTTAATTCATTATTTTTAAAATGATCAAAAGAATAAGCTACAGAATTCATTATTTTTAATTTTTTTAGTTAATACATAAAATTAAAAATCACAAAAAAACAGGCCAGGAAAAACTTAGGGTATTACTTCAACTGGGAATGTTGAAGTAAAATAAAATTCCCTGATCTGAGGTTGCAAACTCTGCACTGGATTTGGCATCCCCTCCAATTTCAATTTTAATAATATCATCACCTTTAGTCACGTAATAAGTGTTCTGGGAGCTTTCCTGGTCAACCTGGATTGTTTTGTACAGATAACCATTTACATAAATCCGGTAGGTTCCATCTTTAAGTATTCCTGTGGTGCTGCCGATTGATTCATTGTTAAGATAAAGATTGATGATTTTAGCATCATTTGCAGTGTTTTTTAGTAAAATTCCCTCAGTAGCAGTCATGTTAGCTGTAGTTAGAGAGAGCTTTTTCTCAGCATAAATATCTTTGAAATAATTACGCAGGTCACTATCCCTAATAACATCACCCACATTAAGCCCCAGAACAGTTCGGGCATCAAAAGGTATTCTCATAGTACTATCTTCCATAGGGAGAGTCTCGTTCAGCGTGTAACGCTCTTTATTAATGATAACACTATCACCATAATTGAGTTCAAGAGTATTCAGGGCATCCTGGGGTATTCTGACAATGGAAGTTTCATTTTCCAGGGCACTATCTATAGAGTAAGGTCCTCTGATGTCAATAGTTTGGTTTTCCCCGGGTTGTTTCCAGAGTATAACGTTTTTAGCCGAAGGTTCAATGGATATTTGTCCTTCAGAAACGTGTACTGAGCCAAGCATGGTAAATAGCACGGCAAACATGATAATTGCAGAAACTACCAGTGGTGAATGCATGTAGAAGAATGATTTGAGGTTACGAGATTTATCATCTGGTCTTAAAATTGTTTTAATAGATGCCCTGAGGATCTTTATAATATAATATGCAGCAATTACAAGGCCTATAATTATTATAGCAAGACCTATATACAGGGCCATGTACGATGGGCGGATGCGGATAAAGAAAATGAAGAAAAACCCTAGTGTAATCAGTGAAAGCCCTAAAACACCCATTCTTATGGATCTTCCCAGGGTGTCGATCATGGTGATTCTACCGTAGCTATTGGCTCGATCTACAATAGTACGCACTACTTCCGTGGCTACAATGTTCAGTTCGTACAGGGAGGACATAGCATGGTTAATATTACCGATATCCACTTCTTTCACTCGTGCTCCCATCACATCTGCATCCAATACTATCCCCACATCTACACCGTAATCATCCTCCAGTTCAATGTTGTTAAGGAAGGATCGTTTGGCAGCAAACTGACCACTTAGGGGCTGTTCAAACTTGATTTCCGGGAAGAAAAAACTTAAAAGGGGTTTGGCTGTTAGTTCAGTTACTCTACCTGCTTCTCTTTTGAATTTGGTCTTGGTCACATCAGCCTCTCCCTTAAGAATAGGCTGAATCATTTTATCCACTTGTTTAGAGGTTAATTTCTGAAGATCTGCATCTAAAAAGACAACTACGTCTCCTTTAGAATTTTTAAAACCGGTTTTAATTGCTGCACCTTTTCCCCGGTTTTTAGTATGGCTTATAACTGTTGCTCCTGCTTCTTTTGCCATTCTTTCGGTGGCGTCCAGTGAACCATCATTTACCACAATAATCTCATCAACATAATTAAGGGATTTAACAGCTTTAACCACGCTACCAACAGTTTCTTCCTCATTATAAGCAGGTAATATGACCGAAACGGTCATAGGCTTTTTTGAAGTCCTAGTTTTCACCGAAGCGATGATAAAGACAAATAATAGAATAATCCAAGACACTTACATTACACCTCTAAATCTAAAACATGATACCTTAACTAATCTATGTAAGGCTATATAATACTTCTGATTCTTCTCATGATTCTTTAAGTTGTTCTAATTTACAAAACTATATTATCAGTTTTAAGCATAAACTTTTATGTGTAAAATGGGGTTTCACCTAAATCCAATTATATTTAATAATTTACTAAAAAGTGAGGTTTATCATGGAACCAAAGGTTATGATCATACTGGGCAGTGCCTCAGATTTCAAAATTGCCGAAAAAGCCACGCAAATCCTGGAAAAACTGGGTGTATATTATGATCTGAGGGTGGCCTCGGCACATCGAACCCATGAAAAAGTAAAAAAAATAGTTAAAAGCGCAAGTAATAATGGTGTTGAGGTTTTCATTGGTATAGCCGGATTATCCGCGCATCTTCCCGGAATAATCGCCGGAATCACTCATAAACCTGTGATTGGGGTGCCAGTAGAGGTTAAAGTGGCAGGATTGGATGCACTTTTTGCTTCAGTTCAGATGCCATTAGGAGCCCCTGTAGCAACAGTAGGAATTGATAGGGGAGATAACGCGGCAATATTGGCGGCTCAGATAATTGCGATTCATGATGATGAGATCCGGGAAAGATTATCCATTTTCAGAAATGATTTTTACTCAAAAATTGCAGAAGATGAAAAACAGCTTTTCCCTCAGATCAAGGGAGAATATTATTCCAGAATCATTCCTGATTCAGAAGATAGCAAAGACAACAATAATGAAAATGAAAAAGAGGATAAACAGCAAATTTCAACCCATCCTGCGGAAAAAATGGAAACCCCTAATCCTCCCCAAGTAGCAGTGATTTCAGGTAGTTATAGTGATATAAAAGTTGCTAAAAAGACCACCATGTTTCTGGACAAGTTGAACATTACTTATGACTCTGCAGTTATATCTCCCGTCAGATCTCCAGATAAATTTGAGAATTTCCTTAAAAGAAACATGGAGGCCAAAATATTTATTGCAATATCTGGTCTTTCCGCCCATGTAACCGGGGCAGTGGTGGCTTACACAGAAAAACCAGTAATAGGAGTTCCCTGTACTATAAAAATGAATGGAATTGACGCCCTTTTATCTATGGTGAATATGCCTCCTGGAGTTCCTGTGGCCACTATGGGTGTAGATGCTGGGGGTAATGCAGCTATACTTGCTGCGGAGATGTTAAGCATTGGTGATAGGAATATAAAGGAAGATTTGCTGAAGTTTAAGGGCAATATTAACTGTAAAAGATAACTATTGCTTTTTTAATTAATTTTTATTTTCTCGGCTCTGGTCTAATTCAGCTGCGGATAATCCTTCTGCTCAAAAAGATAATTATAAGCACAACCACGATGAAAATTAGAAGGTACAATGCCCAGTTACCAATATTAGAACTGTTAGTTTCTTCTGCACTGGTCGATTGTTGTTCAAGTGCAGATGCTGCATTAGAGGATACTGGGGATGTTGATGAAGCTGAATTAAGTAAACCTGATGTTAAATATCCAAATACTGGTTTTAAGCTTTGATAAGTGTTAAAAATACTTTTGGGGGTTATTACAATATTCATAGGGGATAGTTGGCTTTCAGGTGCAGGTGAAGGCTCCTCTTTAATGGTTCCCATAAGGGCAAAGGTACTGAAATGATCAGTGGTGCCTGTTACCATGTTGTTTGCAGTGTCAACCGTGCTGGGAAGTGCTTTCCAACTGGATGTAACATTGTCCCAGTAGAATATTACCAGACTGTTCTCATCAACTCCGATGACATCAGAATCCATGTAATTAATAGATATTGTAACGGCTTGATTCATCTGACTGGTTTTGATTCCATTTTCCAGGTTTTCTGCTAAAACATCGAAGGCCTGCCCTGTAAATATGAAATTAGATGGAATGTTTGATATTCCAGAGAGTTGAGTGATGGTGACTGCGGTGTCATTGTTAACTGCTCCGTTTGGGAAGTTAAGATTGCTTGATCCGGAAGTAACAGTTCCACCAGCATCAGTAATTATCACCCCTCCGTCGGGGATTACAATGAACCATATTTCTCTTGTAGCATGGTTACCAGCTTTATCCACAGCATCCACAATTAAATGGTGGCGCAGGGTGTTTAAGATTACACTATCCTTGTTGTAAATGTTTCCATCCAGGGTAAGATTAGATAAGAGTAAGTTAAGGTCGTTGATACTGATGGTGGGTGATACTCCACCCTGATAAACAGTGCCATTCACCAGACCAAAGATATCAATGGTGGGATTGGTGTGGTCAATGATGAAACTGCCGCTGGCTGAGGATTGGTGGCCTGCATCATCAGTAGCTACTGCGGTAAATGTGTGCTGGCCTTCAGTTCTAACTGGATCCTCAATATAATCAATTCCATCTAATTTTAAGTTAATGCTGGCCAGGTTGTCATCTATCACTTTCACGTAGGGGAGTACCATCTGGGAATAATCCCCATCATTAAATCCTAGAATATTTATCTGGGGTGGTGTGAGATCTATGGAAAATTGGATGGTTTTATAAACCACATTAATCCCATCTGTGGCTCTTATAAACAATGAATAAACACCCTCAGCACTCACAGACCCCCCGGTATAATTAACTCCATTTAAAGTAGCGTACCAGCTTTCCAAGTTATCATCTGTGATGATAATTTCTGGTGTAACAGGGGATGTGTATGAGGTTCCTTCGGTTATTCCGTTAACTGTTATTTCAGGGGGGTGTGCATCCACTGGGAAAACATCTCCCAATCCATCCACTGCCAGGGTGAATATCTGGGTAACTCCCGGAACAGCAGTACCAGTCCAGGTACTGCCACTTATTAGGAGACAGTTTTCATCATAAGTTTCCAGATCTATAGTGTAGGTACCTGTACCCGTTCCGAAGGCCTGTATAGTGAGTTGACCTGCCATGGCGGGGATGCTGATGAGTTGTGGTTCAGTGTAAGGGCCGGTGTAACCACCATCTGGTGCGAAATCATTTACATTCTGACCAGTTACTGGATCATAACCTATACGTCTACCCAGTTCATCGGTCACCAGTAATGCTATGGGTGAATAGGCACCTATCTGGATGTAAGCAGGTTTTCCTGTGGTCCCTGACTTTATAAGTGAAAACAAAGAGTTTATGTCGTTGGTTGAACCAGATAGTTCTGGTATCATATTAGAGGCATGTGAATGATAATTTGAAGCTGCGGTATTGTAAGATGCAATGGCTTGATTAAGACTAGTTTCATCAGCTCCACTAAGAAGTGAAGGCCAGTTTTTGACTATGTTAACCATTGCACTCATGGTATCATAGAAATCACCGGCAGTAGAATACCACATACGAGAAGCAGTTGAAACTAAACTCAGATCATCCGGTGTGATATAAGAGGTGGGCAATGAGTAAACTGCCATATTACGAGAATGGTAAAAGTTTGCATCGGCTCCTGCTAAATCAACAGCAGTATGGGCTTGAGAATGAGCATCAAAGACTCCTAAATAGTTAACAATTGCTATAAGAACTTTTTTAATTATAATGGCTGGTGCTGCAGGGGTGGCCATTAGTTCATCTTCTATTGCTTCTCTGGTAAATGCTATGGTTTGATCTCTAATATGATCCACTATTTTTTCAGAAATTCTAAGTTCCACGTTTTCTTTATCCCAATTTAAAAGCTGATTAATGGCAGTTCTGGTATCACTTGTGGAATGATCTCTTATATACTCCAGTTGCGGACGGTAATAATCTGCAACCTCTAATTCCCATAAGAGCTCGAAAGTATATTCTGCTAGCTCCATACTGAACGAAATCTCTCCATCAACAAGTTGATATATACTGATAGTTTTTCCGATTGCTTTTTGTGTAGGAACATAACTGGTCTCTCCTTGCATTTTTTGCAGTTTTCCGATGGCAGTATTTATTTTATCTGCACCGGTAAGTCCAGTTTTAAACCAGGATAACATTTCATTTATATATCCGGGCACATGGGTCTGATCAAAACCATCTGCCAATGCTCGAGCAATGGAACTGCGGATTGTATCCTCTGAATCAGGAGGTACTGGTATTTCACCATAAAAAAGTGTCAAATAAGTATAATATGCAATATCTGCGAGAATTGAATTGGCAGCGTCATCGGCATAATCAATCTGTGCTTGATCAATTAGGGAATCCATTGTTCCTAATGATTCATAGAAGGCTTTTCTCTCTGCAGCCAGGAAAATAGTCTTTTTAAGATCCATATCTGCTATTTCATA
>Ga0334898_1001470_pt1 | contig 25898 bp, 26 predicted proteins | sample GraSluR3_MG_10_FD_207228 | JGI IMG/M metagenome (GOLD analysis project Ga0334898, IMG submission 207228) | Sludge microbial communities from methane-producing bioreactor in Wageningen University, Netherlands - Granular Sludge_3_08-R3 | ecosystem: Engineered > Bioreactor > Anaerobic >... | reverse complement strand
CCGTTGGTACAGATGCCTACTCCGATGCCACACCCCGATCTACCCTTGTAGTCCTGTCCTATATGCACCTTCCTGTCGAGATCGAACAATGATCCCCTCTCCTCCATTCTCGCAAGGGCATGGATGAGGTTCCCATAGCACGCGCTGCATGCTGAGGATGGTACGGTATGGGTTGCCAACGAATGTACCCTTCCTGTCGGCTTGGGCATCACGATGGCCGAATCGCTGTTCAGTTCCACGATATTCGCCGAATCGAGATCGGCCGAACCGACTCCCAGCCCGGCTGCGATTCCAATATACTCCACATCCTCGGTTGCGAACCCCATCAATACGGTTCCGAAGGTGTCGATGAGGACACTGTCCTGTCCCATGAACATCCTATTGGTGGTGACGGGATTGCCTCCCTCCTCGAAATCGAGGTCTCCATTGAGGCTGTCAACCAACACGAGATCGGCTTGTCGGATGGTGTTGAGTACCGCAATCGGATCATGCAGTCCCCAGGAGTGGAACTTTCGCTTCGATGCATCGCTGATGCACCCCTTCATGTTCTTGAGCGCACAAGTCATCGTGGTTTGGCAATGTCCCTTCAGGACGGGTAGGGAGATGAGGAAGTCGGCAGCCATGATAGATTCCGACATTTGCACTTCGAACCCGTGTGCGGTGATTTTCCGGTAGGAGTCCTGCTTCACATCGATCAGATCGATGCCATACTTTCCGACGAATCTGTCGTACCCATGGGCTTTGAAGGCCTGTTGGGTGCTTGCACCCACCCATGCGCTCTCTATGATGGCGATATCGTGAAAACCTTTCTCCTGGAGATACACGATACAGGTCTCGACGATCTCGGGATGGGTGGTCGCTCCCTCGGATGCAGGTGATGGGACCACAAGATTGGGTTTGAGTACGATCCTCGCATCCGTTGCCACAGTTTCCTCGATTCCACTTTTCTCCAGCAGCCTTCTGGTCATTTCCTGCGGATCGTTGCCATACATCATGATGATGTCGTGTTTCTTCATGGTCCCTCCGATAAATAGTGTACCAATTTATCCTGCTCTCTGGATAGAGTAATCCTGCTGCAAATGCTTTTCGAAGCCAACATCAAATGGTATAATGTTTTGAATGGGGAGTAGAATATCGATGTTGCGAAAATCAACAGTGAAGATCATGCTTTTCATCATTTTGGGTATCTCGAGCCTTGTGTTGCTTCCTCTGTTCGGAGAGGAACTTCCTGTGATACGCATATCCGTAGAGAATACCATCTCACATGTACAAACCAAAGCGGTGCAGCGATTCGCAACCAGTTTGGCAGCACGCCTGGACAATCGCTACGAAGTGCAATTCTTTCCTGCCGCGGCTTTGTTCAGCGACGCCGATGTATTCAGGGCGCTTGCCCAGGGAAAGGTTGAGATGGCGGTTCCCGGCACATGGCAGTTCGATCGTTATGTGCCACAAGTAGGGCTCTTTCTCCTTCCCTCGATGTATGGTCGGGATGCTTCATTCACCTATGGTGTCACCGAAAGCCCGATCGGTGCAAAGATTGTGGCGAATATCGAACGGGTATTGGATGTGAAGGTGGTCGGCAGGTGGATAGATCTGGGCCATACCCACATCTTCACCACCGGTGAGCCTGTTCGCAGGCCATCCGATTTCGTGGGAAAGAGGATCAGGGTGGCCGGGGGTCGGGGCAATGCCCTGAGGATAGAAGCCTTGGGAGCAAGTGCTGTCACGATACCTTGGCCCGATTTCCCGGCAGCACTCAAGGCAGGTACCGTAGATGGAGTGCTCACCTCCTATGAGACATTGGCAAGTGCCCGACTTTGGGAACGGGGTATCGGTGCTGTATATGAGGATAGGCAATATTTCGCCCAGTATGTTCCGATTGTTTCCCGTCTTTTCTGGGATCGAATTCCGGAGGATGTCCGCGAAATGATTGTGGATACATGGGAGAGTGTGGTGGACCAAGCCCGATTGGATGCTGCGATCGCCCAAGCTTCCTCCCGTGCGTTGATGATCAGAAATGGCATGACCATCACGATTGTTGGAGATGGACAATTGCAGAGTACTCGATCGGTGCTTATGGAATCCGAGCCGAGGATTGCATCAGTGATTGGAATTCCCTCCGATTTGTACCAAGAATTTTCCACATATGTACGCCGCAATGATATTCCCCACACGGTTGGTACACGATGATCCAAGAGAAGCACACACGACCGGACAGGCGGTATTATGTAAAGTTCCACATGTTTCCATTGGCACTGCTTATCCTGATCCTTCTTGTCACAGGAATACTCTTGGCGAACCAACGGGCCAATGAGTTGGAAGGAATCCGGGAACGGTTGCGTCTCCAGACAAACCTTCTGGCGGAAAAGATCTCCAGCAAACTCAATACCTACGAAATGTCCTTGATGCTGATGGAATCGGAATACCATACCAGAGGGAAAGAGGATCCACTCATTGGAAAAGTGCTTCAGCGACAGCTGCTGCTGCATGAAGAGGTGGAGGGGGTGTGTCTCATCACCGCTGACGGAACCATCGTTTTCAGCAGTTATTTCAATAAATCGGAATCCTTGGAGGAGGTGAAGAGATCGATACTCGATACCCACTTGATCCAGGGGATTCCCTTCGCATTGTCTTCCTTCACGGACCATGATGCCAAACATCTTGCCATAAGTCGTTCCCTTTTCTCTTTCGATGGTGGCGTGGAGGCAATTGTGTTGATGGTGGTGGAGACGCATCGGTTTTTCGGGCAATTGGATCTTTCGACGATTCCCGGTCTGACCTCGGCAGTGCTCTATGATTCGGGGGGAGAAGTGTTCGCACTCTGGTATGATCAGCAACAGGTGGGATTCGTACCCAACCCTGATTCTGTGCAGTACGTCGAACAATTGGAGGATTATGGTCCCGATCTTGCTTCCCTGAGCGAATCCGAACTACAAGGTGGATCCCGTGTCTTTATGGTCAAGGATTCCATGATCGCATTGTCGCAAACACCAAACTTCCCGATGACTTTGGGGATGCGGGTGCAGACCTATTCCGCGATGGCAGCCTTCGACCGTTCCGTGGTGATCAGCGTCACCATCATCGTAATGTTGATCGCAATCGCCTGGTTGCTGTATGACCGACTGATCAAGCAGACCAAAGCAAATGACCAGCTACATATGAGGATGGTGGACGACCTGTCGGTACAAGTACAGCGAAGGACAGCCGAATTGGAGCATCTGTTGGGAAGGGACAGCTTGACTGGGATCATGAATCGGCATCTGTGCAATGAGGAAATGGAAAAGGCCATACATCGGCATGATGCTGCGGACATCCCATTTTCCACCATCATGGTCGATATCGATGGATTCAAGCAAGTGAACGATACCCATGGACATCTTATGGGAGACAATATTCTCGTCCATATCACCGATACGATCGTACAATCGCTCGGGGAACACAATATCGTCGCACGCTGGGGAGGAGATGAATTGTTGATCCTCTTGCCCCATACATCATTGCAACAGGCGATCACATTGGCCGAAAACACATGTGAAGCGGTGGAACACAATCCCTATCGCAACGATATCCATTGCACCATAAGTCTGGGAGTGGCCGAACACCACAAGGGAGAAACAGCCACCGCACTCATCCACAGGGCCGATGAGGCGATGTACAAGGCCAAGTCTGCAGGAAAGAACAGGGCAATGGGTTCTGAATGATATATAATCTTTTTTAATATATATGTTTAGAAAGTATTATCCAGTGAATTTCAATTTTGTAAAATAATTCTTGACAACGTGCAAAGAGCTGTTAGTATTGTATGCATACGATTGCATGACGTTGTGTGGGTAGAGTAAGAGGAAGAACTGGTTCGTCGAGGTTGTTTTACGTTACGTTATGCATACGATTGCATAAGGAGCTGGCAGTGATCACATCCAAGGAATTGGCGAAATTGGCAGGGGTATCCCAATCAACCGTTTCACGGGCTTTGAACGACAGTCCATTGATCTCCGATGATGTGAAGCGGAAGATAAAGGAACTTGCCAAGACGCATCGGTTCGAAATGAATTCACAGGCAAAGAGTCTTAGGACACGACGTACCGACACCATTGGGATCCTTTTCCCAAGGTTTTTCATGAACCTCAGCACCAACCTCTACTTCACCCATATGTACGACTCACTGCAACGTGAACTCTCACAATATGATTATGATCTTCTGGTGGTATATGATGCCAAACACAAGGACCATCTGAGTCCTTTGGAAAAGGTCGTCAGAAGAAAGAAGGTCGACGGAATCATTTTGGTCAAGTCCGATCTGACTGGAGAGGAGCTTGATGTGCTCGACAGGAGTACCATTCCCTACGTATCGATTTTCTGTGATGATTTCCTGCCCAAGGGTAATGCCCAATACGCCATCAATACCTTCGACGGGGCAGTGTTGGCCGGTGAATATTTCTCCAAATTCACCGAACATGTTCCCCTGTTTTTCGGCTCCTTGATGGACAGCAAGGATTCGATGAACAGGTTGCATGGGTTTCAAAAGGGTCTTGGAACCTCAGATGATATCGAATCGGTGGTATGCGACATGTCGGTTCCCGCGGCCTATGGGGCGGTGATGTCCAATGCGTCCCTTTTTCAAAGGAAGCGAGCGGTGTATGTGTACAACGACATGATGGCATTCGGAATGTTGATGGCCTTGAAGGATCTGCGGATTTCCGTACCGAATCAAGTCCAGTTGATCAGCAATGATGATATACCGTTGGCCGGTTGGGCAAAACCACAACTCTCGACTTTGCGCTTTCCCACCAAACCCTTGATTGAAATTGCTTGTAGGAGACTGGTGCGCGAGATAGTCAGTGGAACGTTGGAGAAGGAAAATACAGCGCTTTCCCCTGAACTGATCCTCAGGGGCACCACATTGTAGCAAATGGTTACAAAGGTATCCGGACCCGATATGGGTTCGCGGACCTTCGAACAATAACAGGAGGAATGTTATGAAAAAACGAACATTGCTGACTTTGGTGCTTGCCGTGGTAATGATCATGACGAGTGCCAATCTCTTTGCCGGTGGTTCCGCCGAAGCGGAAGGTCCGGTGAAAATCCGTGTGGGCACCATGCCCAACCACATTGGTGTTCCCATCCAGTACGCTGCCGAACAGGGCTTGTACAAGGAAGCTGGGCTTGATGTGGAAGTCATCCTGTTCCCGACCGGAGCACCGATCAATGAGGCCTTGTCGGCTGAAAAGATCGATCTTGCAGGTAGTGGAATGGCCTCGGTCTTCGCTCTCGCTTCGGGCGATGCCTACTGGTTGGGTGATTATGTGAAGACGGTCGCAGGGTTGGGAGTCTACGTGAGACCCGATAGTCCTGTGCTGAAGGAGAAAGGCAACTTCCCCGGTAATCCCGATGTCTATGGTAGCAAGGATACGGTGAAAGGCTTGGTTATCCTCGGTGCGCTTGGAACCTCTGACCAGTTCGAAGCAGTCGCTTGGGCACAAGGATTCGGATTGACCGGAAATGACATCCAAATGCTGAACATGGACCGTGGTCCCGCAGTCCAGGCCTTCAAGACAGGCCAGGGAGATGCGATCGCATGTGGTGGACCTCCATACAACTATGAGCTGGAGGAGGCTGGATTCGTGCTCGCAGCCGGACTCACCGCAGTATCGGGAATGGATATCGCCGACGGAATGCTGGGTAGAAAGAAGTTTATCGATGCGAATCCCGAAGAAGTGAAAAAGTTTGTCGAGATCACCTACTCGGTGATCGACCAATTGTATGCGTCGGATGAAATGCTCGCCGATTTCGCGATGGATTTTTACAACGACAACGGAAAGAACTACACAAAAGAAATGATGTATGGTGAAATCAACGATAAGGACTATATCGGTAAGGAAACCATTTCCTCACCCGATTATCGTTTCGGATCCACGATGGTCGGTATGGGTGGCTTCTATGTGACCGATGGAAAGATCGAGCCTGAATTGGAAGACAACATCTATGCCAGTCTGAGACCCGATTTCCTCGAAGAAATCTATGGAATCAACATAACCAAATACACCGGCAAGTAGTGGTTGTTGAGAAGATCACCGCAAGTCGATTGGACCTTCCTGGTCCGATCGCTTGCGGGTTGTGCAAGGAAACTATCCATGAATCGAAAAAATCTGTTGCATTTGCTGTTGTCTCTGGTATCGGTGATGGCGTTCATAGGCATCTGGTATTTCTTCACCGCGGTGTTGAAGGTGGTGCCGTCCAACACATTGCCCGATCCAGTAAAGGTGTTCACCTCATTCATCAAGAAATTCTACACGGAGAATCCCGATGGAGCCACGTTGTTGGAACATACCGCCGCAAGTCTGCAAGTAGCCCTCACCGGTTACTTCTATGCTCTGGTGATTGGGATACCATTGGGTATCATGATGGCGTGGAACAAATATGTGGATAGGTTCGTGAGGCCTTTGTTCGATTTGTTGAAGCCGATTCCCGGTGTCGCTTGGATTCCGTTGATGATCGTGATCTTCGGACTGGGAATCGCCTCCAAGGCAGCAGTGGTATTCTTCTCCGCGGTCGTACCGTGCGTACTGAATTCCTACACGGGAATCAAACAGACCAGGGATGTCCATATCTGGGTTGCACGTACCTTCGGTGCTACGAATCCCCAAAAGCTGTTCACCATCGCAATACCGACAGCTCTTCCACATATCCTCACAGGTGTGAGGGTCGCACTTGGAGCCGCCTGGGTGGCAATCGTCGCAGCGGAACTGTTGGGAGCCACAAGGGGCTTGGGATTCATGATACAACAATCCCGGGGAATCTATCGAACGGACATCATCATCGTGGGAATGCTGGCCATCGGCATATGTGGAGGCATCCTCACCACGATTCTCACCTTCATCGCGAACGCATTGCTCAAGGGGAGGAGATAAATGAAAGGTATACTCAGAAATTTCGCACACAACAGCATGTATGCCATCATCTCCATCGTGTCCTTCTTGATACTGTGGGCGATCGGTGTCCATTACTCCGAGATCAAAATCGTTATGCCCGGGCCTTGGGAAGTCATCAAAGAGTTCGTGGACAGCTTCATCAATCCTGTGGGCCGACATACCATGCCACTTCATATCCTTTACAGCCTGATGCGCGTGGTTCCCGCCTACTTGGTCGGCAGTGTGTTCGGGATCGTGCTGGGTATTCTCATGGGATGGTTTCGTCCTGTGAATTCAATCTTTCGTCCTATCTACGAATTGATTCGTCCGATTCCTCCGATCGCTTGGATCCCGATATCGATTGTGTGGTTCGGAATCGGAGAAGGATCGAAATGGTTTTTGATATTCCTCGCAGCCTTCGTACCGGTCACACTCAACTCGATATCGGGAGCCAAATCGGTCGATCCCCTGCTCATCAAATGCGGACAGATGTTGGGAGCATCGAAAAAGTATATTTTCAAATCGATCGTATTGCCGTTTTCGGTTCCCTATATCTTCAGTGGGCTGCAGGTCGGTTTGGCTGGATCCTGGGCAACGGTGGTCGCGGCGGAGATGATCAGATCAACCGAGGGTGTGGGATGGATCATCATCTCCAGTATGGATACCAACGATGTGACACAAAGTCTCGTGGGTATCATGGGAATAGGAATCGTGGGGTTCCTTCTCGCTACGATCATGAGGAAAGTGGAGGACAAGCTATGCGCATGGACAAGAAGGGAAGTGTAGACACCGTGATCGAATGCCGGCACATATCCAAGGAGTTCACTTCCAAGCGAGGTACCGCCAAAGTATTGGAGGACATCTCACTCCAAGTCAGGAAGAATGAATTTGTGGTGTTGTTCGGTCCCGGCCAATGCGGAAAGACCACCTTGATGAATGTCCTGTCCGGGCTGGATGGAGCAACCAAGGGAACCGTCTATTCGCATGGACAGGAAGTCACTGGACCTGGTTCCGAGCGGGGAGTGGTGTTTCAATCAATGGCGCTGTTTCCTTGGCTCACGGTAAGGGGAAATGTGGCCTATGGCCCGAAGGCACGGGGTTTCGACAAGGATGCCTATACCAAGAAGTCCGACTACTACATCGATTTGGTTGGTCTGAAAGGTTTTGAAAATGCCTATATAAACCAATTGTCCGGCGGAATGAAACAACGTGTGGGGATTGCCCGGGCCTACTGCAATGAACCCGATGTGCTCTTCATGGATGAACCGTTCAGTGCCCTGGATGCCCAAACCCGGTATCTCATGCAGGAAGAGATCATGAGGATATGGTCCACCGAGAAACGTACCGTCGTATTCATCACCAACAATATTGAAGAGGCGGTTTATGTCGCCGACAGGATCATCCTGTTGACCAATTGTCCCGCTAGGATAAAAAAGGAGTATCCCATCGATCTTCCCCGGCCGCGCGACTATACTTCGAAGGAATTCCTCCTGTTGCGTGATGAGATTTCAAAGAATATGGATAGGACGCTGTGAGGTATGGCAATGGATGAAAGAAGAGTGAAGGTGAGGGTTTCCAACCTCTACAAGCAGTTCGGTGATCTCAAGGTGTTGGACAATATCAGTTTCGATGTGTTGGAAGGTGAATTCCTCTGTGTGGTGGGCCCCACAGGTTGCGGCAAAACCACATTCCTGAACAGCGTCACCAAGTTGTATGAGCCGACATCAGGAGAGATCCTGGTCAATGGCGAACCCGTTGATTTGAAGAAGAACAACATCTCCTACATATTCCAGGAGCAATCGACCATGGAGTGGTACACCGTCGAGCAGAACATCGAGTATGGATTGCGGATCAAGGGTATACCCAAGGCGGAGCGTAGGATTGCCGTCGATGAAGTGTTGGAGATGGTGGGATTGAAGGACTATCGCAAATACTACCCGAGGGAGTTGTCGGCGAGTATGGTGCAAAGGGTCGTCATTGGACGAGCCTTTGCGACGAAACCGGAATTGTTGCTCATGGACGAGCCGTATGGACAGTTGGATATCGAGCTCCGATTCAAGCTGGAGGATGAACTCATCTCCCTTTGGCAGAGGACAGGCACCACTGTGATCTTTATCACACACAACATCGAGGAAGCGGTATACTTGAGTGAACATATCCTTGTGTTGACCAACAAACCCTCAACGATCAAGAGGAAGATAACCAACAACCTTCCCCGACCGAGAAATGTGATCGACCCCGATTTCATCCAACTGAGGAACGAGGTCACCGAATTGATCAAATGGTGGTAGATAGGAGTAACCATGATGAAACCGAATATTGTCTTGATAAATTGTGATGATCTGGGATACGGGGACCTCGGGTGCTATGGTTCGAAGAAGAACGATACACCCTATCTCGATGCATTGGCCGCCGAAGGTGCCCGATTCACCGATTTCTACATGGGCTCTCCAGTATGCACCCCGTCAAGGGCTTCGATGATGACCGGATGTTATCCTCCACGGATCGGATTCGGCGATTTCCATGGAGAGATCGTGCTGTTTCCAGGATTCGACATTGGTCTGAATCCCGACGAGACCACCATCGCCGATGTGTTGAAGGAAGCGGGATACAGGACGATGCATGTGGGCAAGTGGCATTGCGGGGATCAGGAACCGTTTCTCCCCACAAGCCATGGATTCGACGATTACTACGGATTGCCGTACAGCAACGATATGGCCATCAGTGAGAAGAACCATCGGTTCCCGCCATTGCCGCTTCTCGATGGAACGGATGTGATCGAACAGCAACCCGACCAAAGGTCGCTCACCGAGCGGTATACGGAAAGGAGCATCCGTTTCATACGTGAGAACAAGGACAACCCATTCTTTCTCTACCTCGGGCACATGCATGTGCATTTGCCGCTCTACGCGCCGGAGATTTTCGAACGCACATCACGAAACGGTGACTACGGAGCATGCGTCATGGCGATAGATTGGTCCACAGGTGCGATCGTAGAGGCCTTGAAGAAGTATGGAGTATATGAGGACACCATCATCATCTTCACCAGTGACAATGGCTCGAGAAATGATTTTGGTGAAAGCAATGGTATCTTGCGTGGTTCGAAACGGGAGACATGGGAAGGAGGACAACGTGTACCGTTCATTGTCCATTGGAAAGGCACCATCACTCCCCGTGTTGACCACAACCTGATCACTGCGATGGATCTCCTCCCTTCCTTGGCGACGATCGCGGGTGCGAAGGTCCCTGAAGACAGGATCATCGATGGAATGGATCTATCAGATTTGATGTTGGGGAACACCAACGAATCGAAACGTACCACATTCTTCTATTATCTCTGCAATACCCTTGAAGCCGCTCGGGTCGGGGATTGGAAACTCCACGTGGCGAAGCCGAAGGTATCGAGGGAATCCGAAGAGACGGGCAAGGATTCCTCTGTGGTGCCGGCTCCCACCATCGATGACGATGTGGAAGTCAAGGAATTGTATGATCTGCGCAATGATCCTGGAGAAACACGCAATCTCTACGAATCATATCCCGACATAGTGAAGCTGATCATGAAGCGGATCGAACATTGTCGAGTGGATATCGGGGATGCCTTCACCTCTACAAGAGGAAGGAATGTGCGGCCAATCGGAAAAGTCGATGATCCCAAACCCCTTACCACGTATGATGAGAACCATCCCTACATTATCGCGATGTATGACAAAACCGAAGTGGGTTGAACAATTGTCGTGACCTTCCCTATTGGTATATACTCGATCCATGCGTGTTGAAAAACCACTTTCATTCATTCTGGTGAAGCCTTCGGGACCCGATTGCAATCTTGCCTGCTCCTATTGTTTCTATACAAGGAAAGCAGGGTATTTCGGAACGGAAAAGGTCCATAGGATGGACTACCGTACATTGGAATCGATGATCTCCAAATCATTGGGGAGACCCGGTGCGCATATGTCCTTCGGTTGGCAGGGCGGGGAACCCACCTTGATGGGCCTCGATTTCTATAGGAAGGCCATCTCGTTGCAGGAACTCCATGGCAAGGGCATGCGTGTGTCGAACAGTATCCAGACCAACGGCATACTCATGGATGAACAGTGGGCGGATTTCTTGAAGCGATATTCCTTTCTGGTGGGTCTTTCCATCGATGGACCTGCGTCCATCCATGACCGTTTCCGTGTCGATAGGGGAGGAGAACCGACCCATGCCCGAGTCGAGCGGGCTGCGAAACTGCTGCTCGAAACCGGTGTGGCGGTGAATGCCTTGTCTGTGGTGACCGAGCAGAGCGCATCTTCGGCCAAAGAGATCTACCGGTACCTGAAGGGAATCGGATTCACCTATCTACAGTTCATTCCCATCATGGAGATGTCCGAGACGAAGCCCGATGAAGTGGCCGATTTTTCCGTTACCGCAACCTCGTATGGAAAGTTCCTATGCGACCTGTTCGATCTCTGGGTAGAGGATTTTGTCGATGGAAGGCCCACCACTTCCATCCGCCAATTCGAAACCTATGCGGCAATCTACATGGGGTATGAAGCACCCGAATGCACCGTCCGCAAAACCTGCGGAGACTACCTTGTGGTCGAGCATGACGGGTCGGTCTATTCCTGCGATTTCTTTGTGGAGGATACGTGGAAACTGGGAACCTTGGATCAGGATGTTTCTTTGGCGGACATGCTGAACGGGAGAAGGCAAACCCTCTTCGGAGAAGTGAAGTCCAAACTGGACAAGCGCTGCATCAAATGCCCCTGGCTCCAATTCTGTTATGGAGGGTGTCCCAAGGACCGTTTGCGTGATCGTGCCACCAAGAGATTCAATCCCTACTGCGAGTCGGTGAAGATGTTCTTTTCGTATGCCGATGAAAGGTTCAGGAAATTGCTTGCCGACATGCCTCGATAGACATTCTAGTTGATGGGAATCCCAAGGAGATGGAGTGCCAATCCGATTCCTCCAGAACCGATGATCACCAGAATCTGGCTGACCTTGAATCTCCGAATCACGATGAAACCGATCGCGAACAGTGCCACCGCCATCCATGAGACCCCCCTCATCGAAGTCGGCAGGGAATCGCTGCCGAAAAGGGCGAGCAACAGGATCGACAATCCAGCCGAAGCGATCAGTGCCACCACAGCCGGACGAAGTCCTTCGAGCATGCCCTTGATCAATGAGAGGTTTCTATAGCGGAAATAGACCCAAGCCAAGGTAAGCACGATCACGATGGAAGGAAACACACATCCCAGTGTGGCCGCCACCGCCCCGGGAAGGCCCGCCATCCTGGTTCCAATGAATGATGCTGCGTTGATGGCAATGGGACCGGGGGTCATCTGGCTGATGGTGACCACATCGGCGAACTCACTCATGGTGAGCCATCCATGGAGGGAGACCACCTGCTCCTGTATCAATGGAAGAGCGGCATAGCCCCCACCGAAGCTGAACAATCCTATCTGGATGAAACTCCACAACAGTTCAAGTATGATCATTTCGTTGCCCCACTGTCGTGTCTTTTCAATTGCAGCAAGAGGCCAACTGCGGCACATGCGACGATTATGATGATCACGCCCACATCGAACACGGTCACCAGTAGGAACGAGACAATCATCAATCCTATCGCAATCGCACTCTTCTTTTTGATCACATTGCGTGCCATGGAAACTACGGCGTCCAGGATGACGATCGAAACTCCCACCCTCATTCCCGCGAACAATGCTTCGACAAGGGGATTGCCGATCAGGGAAGTATAGACCAGTGAAATGACCGAAAGGATGATCAGAGGAGGCGAGATGGTCCCCAGCAAGGTGATCAAGGCACCAGGCAATCCCCTCATCTTGTAACCAAGGATGATGGAAGTGTTCACAGCGATTACCCCCGGCGCAGCCTGCCCTATTGCGATGAGGTCCAGCATTTCCTGCTCATCCAGCCAACGGTAGGTTTCCACGAACAATTTCCTCATCAATGGAACAATCACGTAGCCGCCGCCGAACGTGAAGGCACTGAGCTTGAAGGTGGATCTGAAGAGAAGCCAAAGAATGGTCCTGGTGGGAATGTCGTCGGGATGGTGCTGCATTACGGTACCCTTAGAGGACGGAGATGAAGCCGACCATATTGTAGACGCTGATGAGAATGATGATTCCCATCACTCCGCTGAACAGAATATCGACACCCCGCAATGAGAGTTTTCTTGAGATCACCGGGCCGATGGTTCCTCCCGTGACACCACCTGCCATCATCACCAGAAGATTGGTGGGTGCAAAGGGTGGTATCGACATGCTGGCGATGGTGAGACCGATATTGACCACTTGGGAAAAGAAGATGATGAAAATCGAATTCAAGGCCGCCTTTTTCGCATCCATGGCAAAGAATAGATACAATACCGCGATATTCACCGGACCGCCACCTATGCCTAGGAAGGCAGCCAGGCCACCGAGTGCCAGTCCAATGGCGAACGTAGCGGGGAATGAAGAGACCGATCTGGGAGTGAATCTCGTTTTGTTGAGGGTGAAGAACAGCACACCTGTGGTAAGCAGGATGAGGATCACGTATTGTGAGACACCGACCGCAGCTTCACTACCGGTCCATTCGACCGCTTGGGAGAAAAGCAGATTGCCTAAGAACCCACCGAAGATGCCTCCAATGGCAAGAGTGGAACTGATCTTCTTGTCGAGCACCACACCCGATCCCCTGCTACGGATCAAAGTGGCCACTGTCATCGAGAGGACGGTGCAACTGGCGAGAAAATTGATGCTGGAGACACCAAGTATTTTGGCTCCATCAAGTACCGGCTTGATGATGACGCCACCACCGATTCCGCTGATGGCGCCTACGATCGAGGCAGTGAAACTCACGAGAAACATGAACAGGCCCATGCGCCATAGTAGCAGAATATCTCAATGGCTGAAAAGACCCTTCACACTGTGCAAATGGCTGTCTCCAAACCTATACGGATCATATCACCCAAAGTCCGTTCCCGCTCTTCGCTCGACATCTCTGCTCCCTTGAAGGGAAGGTCGCTCACGGTGAGCAGGCAAAGTGCCTCCACATGGGCCATTTGGGCAGTGAGATAAAGTGCCGCAGCCTCCATCTCAACCGCCAAGAGTCCTGCAGTCTTCCATGGAAGCAGGTCTTCTACCCCGTTCGGAGCATAAAATTGGTCGCTTGAGAGGATCGGACCTATATGCAAGGGAATATCGGCTTTGTCCGCCTTCTGCTTCGCGATGCAAAGAAGCGGAAACGAAGCTGCGGGAGCTATCGTACCGGGAAGCCCCAGACGACGATTGTAGTCGGTGTCGTAACTTGCACTGGTGGCTGCAATCAAATCACCAAGGGAAAGCGAGTCGTCCATCGCTCCGGCGGAACCGATGCGGATCAGTCGCTTCACATGGTACCCATGGATGAGTTCATGGGCATATATGGACATCGAAGGTCCACCCATGCCAGTTCCCTGCACGGAAATGCGTTCACCCTTGTAGCGGCCGGTGAAGCCGAACATTCCCCTTACCTCATTGTAGCAGACCACATCTTCGAGATAATTCTCGGCTATGTACTTTGCCCTCATCGGATCTCCGGGTAGAAGTATCGTCTCGGCGATATCGCCAAGCTTCGCGCCATTATGTGCGGTAGGTGTATCCATCATCTCCTCCAGGTATACTCAATAGGGCCCACGGATGTGTTGGGCAACCTTGTCCATGTAGAACTGTTCCAATCTCTTGTGAAGTTCCTCGGAGAGGGGAGGGAGATCGCTGATTGCGGCATTGTCGACCACTTGGGTGGGGCGACTGGCACCCGGGATCACCACCGAAACGGCATCGTGGTCGAGAATCCAACGAAGTGCCATCTGTGCCATCGTCATCCCTTCCGGTTTCATCTTCATCAACTCTTCGGTCAACTCCACTCCCTTGTCGAAGGGAACTCCTGCGAATGTCTCTCCTACATTGAAGGCTTGTCCATCACGATTGAAATTCCTGTGGTCGGACTTGTCGAACGTGGTGGACTTCGACATTTTTCCGGAGAGCAAACCACTGGCAAGGGGGACCCTGGCTATGATGGACACGCCCTTCTCCTTGGCCTTGCCAAACAGTTCGGAAACAAGCTTCTGACGATAGATGTTGAATATTACCTGAAGGGAGGCGATTCCCTCCTGTTCAAGACAAATGAGCCCCTCCTCGACCGATTCGACACTCGCACCGAAATCGGCGATCTTACCCTGTTTCTTCAGATCACGGAGAGCGTCGAAGACCGCTCCGTCGGCCATCACCTCTTTGGGAATGCAGTGGAGCTGGGTGAGGTCGAGACGCTCCACACCCAACCTGGAAAGAGATTCCTCGGTATGGCGTGCGATGGTCTCGGGTGCGAAATTTCCCGGCCAACCGGGTTCCGCCTTTCGCCCGAGTTTGGTGGCAACAAAGACTTTTCCGGGATGCTCTTTCAGGAACCTACCGATGAACCGTTCGCTTCGTCCATCACCATAGATGTCGGCAGTGTCGAAAAAGGTGATTCCGACTTCAGCGGCCTTGTGGAGTATCTCCATGGCGGTCTTGTCCTCGACCGTTCCCCATGCACCTCCGATTTGCCATGTTCCCAGTCCAACTTCCGATACCATCGTTCCATTCGTTCCAAAAGGTCTTTTGTGCATTACCGCTCCTCCCATGAAAGATGTCAACACCACTGGGCAAACGGTGCATCCGCTTGCTCCAATTGGTGATCATCATACGATATTCAATATTCGGATGTCTTTCCCATAAAGTCAAGGAGGAGTCCTTTCCCCTCCATTGTGGAGATTGTGTGTCTTTTTCTGCTTGGACTTGTCAACTTCGATTTGACGATGCATAGTTTTTTTTATGAAACACATCTATGTCGTCGAGGACCATGAAGCGATTCTTCTGAGTGTATCCAGATATCTGGAGATGTCGGGATTTCAAGTCTCCTCTTTCGCCAAAATCAGGGATGCCGAAGCTGCGATCGATCTGAAATGTCCCGATCTGCTCGTGCAGGACATCATGATGGGTGATGGTGATGGATTGGAATTCGTACGCCAATTGCGTCTGAGGTACGAATTTCCCGTCGTATTCATGACCGCGAAAGGAACCCAGGAGGATAGAATACGGGGATTCGAATCGGGAGCCGACGACTATGTGGTGAAACCCTTCTCTCCAAAGGAGCTCATCCTGCGTATTGAAGCGATATTCCGCAGGATGGGAACCTCCTCCAGGGAGCATCGGGAAGAAACTGTATGGCACAAGGACGGAACATCGCTGGTGTGCGACGATCTTTCCCATGTGATGACCATTGATGGGAAGGATCTGGGACTTACTGCTGCCGAATGGCGTGTGCTGCGACATTTGATCGCCAATGCCGGTACATTGGTCACTCGCGACGATATACTCGGATCCTGCTTCGATTACACCTACGAATCCTACGACCGCATTGTCGATACCCACATCAAGAACATCCGTGCAAAATTGGGCGGACAAGGAAATGCGTGGATAGAAACCGTGCGTGGCTATGGCTATAGATTTGCGGGGAATCTTGTGAGATGAGTGGACGCAAACACATGAAGCAACGTACGACACATAGCCTGTTCTTCAAATTGTTTCTCTCGATCATGGCGATCACACTGGCGATACTTCTGGTGCAGACCATCGTGGTGGGCATCATGTTCAACATCCAGTCGAGGCAATTCAAGCATGAGGTGTTCGAATCCTATCGCACAAGACTCCATGAAGTCTTGGAGGAGTCTCCACCCGAACAGTGGAATCTTAACAATGTGGCTCCATTGCTCAAGCGGATCCTAGACGATCGGGTCTCGGGTCTCGTCTTGCGCAATACGGAAGGGGATGTGATCCTTGTATACGGAAAGACGCCTCGAGGTGGTGTGCTGCCGGAATCTGGAGCACAGGACATCGTGGGTACCATCCCCTTGTACGGAGGATTTTCGGAATCCAATGCAATCGGGACATTGGATGTGTTGGTGTTCAGTCCGATGGATTATGCCCTCACTGCGATTCTGTTGCGAAGGATGCTTCTTGCATTTGCGGTTACGATACCCCTGGCTTTGCTGATCGCATTGGCCGGCTCGCGCGTGGTTGCGAAAAGTGTCTCGCGACATGCATCGAGGATCGCCCGTTCCTTGGAATCGATCGCAGGGGGGGATTACCGCCAAACGATCCTGCGGTCCACCATGACCGAGCTGGAACAGATCGCCGAAGCGGTGGAACAGCTTGAACAACAACTGGAGAATCATGAAAGGATGCGTCGACAGTGGCTCGGCAGCATCGCCCATGATTTGAATACACCGGTAACCGCATTGAAGCTCTCGGTAGAAGGCGCTCTGGATAAGGTGATGCCGATGGATGAAGCGGCGTTACAGAGGATGAGGAAGGAGATTGGGGAATTGGAACGTCGGGTCTCGGCGGTGATGTTGCTCAATTCCATGGAAGCTCCCGAATTCCAATTGAACCATGAAGCGATCGACGTACTCGATTTCACCGATGAGGTGTTGGGAACATTGACCATCGACCATAGGATCAAGCTGGGAATCGAAACCGATACCATCATAGCCGATGGGAGACTCATGTTGATGGTGGCAAGGGAGCTGATCAACAATGCCTGCAAATATGGCGAGGAGGGTACTGTGGTCGAATGGAATATCCGCAAGGATGCCGATGCGGTCACGGTGATGGAGTTTCAAAACAAAGGAACGATATCGCAAGAGATCCTCGAACGGGCTTTCGAACCATGGTACCGTGGCGACTCATCCCGTTCCCGACCAGGGTCGGGATTGGGACTCTCTTTGGTTCGCCAAACAATGGATGCGCATCAAGGCAACGCAACCATGACAAAATCGGAAGACTCGGTGAAAGTCACCCTCAAGTGGCCGATCAAAGGCTCTGTTTGAAATCGGCTCTGAATTTCGCCATCAATCTTTCCGGCCAGTCACCGATCGGTTGCAACCTGCCTAGGAAGAAACGCAACAGCTTCGGTTCCTTCTCCCACTGCAGGCCCCCCACAAGAGATCGATTCTCATACAACCAGTATAGTCTGTCGACCGCATACTCGATTTGACTCAAGGTGAAGACCCTACGGGGAAAAGCAAGTCTCATCAGTTCCACATCGGCCAAGAGGTCTGAGCCATCCTCCAGACGTACACTACTGATGGTTCCCCTCTCCATGCCACGTATGCCGCTGACAAGATAGAATGCCGCCACCAATGCTCCGGCAGGGTATTCGGTCTGGGGGACATGGGAAAGGAACGATCCCGCATCGATATGGGCGCCGAGCGCACCACCGGGTGTCACCACAGGAATACCCAGCGAATCGACCTTCCTCACGAAATAATCGATGAATGAAGGCGATTGGCAAATCATATGGTTGTCCAACGTCTCCTCGAGTCCAACCGCCATGGCCTCGATTTCCCTCACCGACATGCCACCATAAGTGAGGAACCCTTCATAGAGGGGAACAAGATCGCGCATCCGATCGTACAGATCCTCTCTGGAGGTGCAGATGATACCACCACGACTCGAGGAGAGCTTGCGTGCCGAAAAATAGACCAGGTCACTCAATGACGACATCTCGGCGATGATCTCCTTCATCGTCTTGTCGCCATAGTCTGCCTCACGTTGTTTGATGAACCATGCATTCTCTCCGATGAGGGAGGCATCGAGTACGATCGGGATACCCACCGAATCGGCAACAGCCCTTACCTGCCGCATGTTCTCCATGGAGAAGGGTTGTCCACCGATGAGGTTGGTGGATGCCTCCAACCTGATGAAGGGGATCCCTTCGGCACCATATTCGGCCACAAGCGCCTTCAATTTGCCAATATCCATATTCCCCTTGAACGGATGGGAACTTTTGATCTTGAGGGCCTCATCGGTATAGATTTCATGCAAGGTGCCGCCATTCAACTCGATGTGGGCCTTGGTGGTCGTGAAATGGTAGTTCATCGGAATATGGTGGCCCGGTTTGATGAAGGCTTGGCTCACGATATTCTCCGCGGCCCTGCCTTGGTGGACGGGAAGGACAAGATCCTTTTCGAAAAGCTCGGTCACCTTGGCTTCCATCCGGGCGTAACTTTGACTTCCCGCATACGCGTCATCGGCCATCATCATGGCTGCGGTCTGACGATCACTCATTGCATTGCACCCCGAATCGGTGAGCATGTCGAGGAATGTATCGTTCGTACTGAGGAGGAAACTGTTGTAGCCTGCTCCGCGGAGTGCTGACAACCTCTCTTCGATCGGTTTGAGATGCAGTTTCTGGACAACCCGGACCTTGTGCAATTCCAAGGGTATGTCTTCTCCCCTATAGAAGGTTACCGGTGTTCCGTTGGGTAATGCTGTCATGTCGAATCTCCTCCTAGTCAGTTGGGTTTGTTCCAATATAGCTGAGAATGCAACAAATTGACATACATCTACTGTATATTTTCTGCATGAATTTACAGAAAATTGTATATGAGACATATCAATTTGGAGGAAGGTAAAGATTGGGTAAAGAATCCCTTTCTCCTATGGACATGTGGAGGAAATATGATGAAACTATGCATACACCCCCACAGGGGGGAGGGAGGTATGTATGATGATATTCGGATTGATCGGGATCCTGCTTGTAGTCTATCTCCTGTATCGCACGGATGCGTTCGGCGATAGGAGAGGCAACTCTTCCGATACACACAAGGATGCCCTGGACATACTCAAAAGACGCTATGCCGAAGGAGCGATAGGGCAGGAGGAGTTCGAGCGGATGAAGAAGGAATTGAACGAACGATAGGAGGAACAACATATGTTCGGTACACATTACGGATATGGATTTGGACGGCTCGGTTCGTCTTGGTGCGGTTTTGCAGGCGGCGATTGGTGGACAAGGGGACTCATGATCGGTCTGGTGGTGGTGGGAATCACCATCGTGGTATTGCTCGCGGTGCATCTCACGAAACGTTCCCACACTTCCCAAGGAAATTCCGAAGCCTTGGCAATACTCAACAACCGGTATGCCAACGGGGAAATCGATGAGGAAACCTACAAGAACATGAAGAGAACCCTACGTTAGCACTTTCCAGTTGTACACGCCCCTCCTCTTTGGCATAATGACAAGATCGGAATATTGCAGGGGAGGGGTTTTACCATGGCTGAAAAAATTATACTCGATGTGGATACCGGACAAGACGACATGGTAGCCATTATCATGGCCTCGGGATTGAAGGACATCGAATTGATGGGAATCGTGGCTGTGGCCGGCAATCAAGTGCTGGAGAAGACATTGCGAAACACATTGAAGGTATGCCAGTTTATTGGTGAAAAAGCGCCCGTATTCGCAGGAATGGATCGTCCCTTGGTTCGGAACCAAGTGGTCGGAGGCGATATCCACGGTGAAACGGGACTGGATGGACCGGTGTTTCCTCCTCTCGAGAAGAAACCCGAGGATATGCATGGAGTGCGCTTCATCATCGAAACCGTACTCGCCCATCCCCACGAAATCACTTTGGTCTCCACCGGACCTTTGACCGATATCGCGATGGCAATCAGACTTGAACCGAAATTGCCTTCATTGGTGAAACGGATCGTGCTCATGGGAGGATCGATGGGGAAGGGGAACCGAACTCCCTACGCCGAGTTCAACATCTATGCCGATCCGGAAGCGGCCTCCATCGTGTTCGGTAGCGGTGCTCCATTGGTCATGATGGGGCTCGATGTCACGTTGCAGGTCCAACTTGATGATGCGATGGCAAGACATTATGCGGAGTTTGCGACAAAAAGCGCTACAATGTTCAATGCATCGATGGCCAATTACCGGGATGCATGTCGCCGCCATGGCAGTGAATATCCTGCAATGCATGATCCCTGTTGCATCGCCTATCTCGCCGATCCTTCGGTCTTTACCCTTGAGAAGCACGATATACAGGTTGAACTGCGTGACGAGACGACATACGGGAAGACCCATGCCGGGCCTCCGTCGGAAACGGGATCGGTTGATGTGGGAGTGGGTGCGGACGCCGCACGATTCTGGCAGCTGTTGGATGGGGCCTTTGCGAACCTTCCCTAATGATAGGTGACCAAATCATCGAGCGGTTGGCGGATCTTATTCCTTTCCGGTTCATCGGGAAACCCAAATGTAATCACCAGCGCCACTTGCCACAAGGTGGTGTCAAGTTCGATGATGGAAGCCACCTTCTTCTCGTCGAAGCCCTCTATTGCACAACTTTGGATACCCATTTCCATTGCGACCTGCATCATGTTTGCACAGGCGATGTAGCACTGTGACCGTGACCAGCAGTCGAGACGCCCCTGCTCCATGAGGAATTCGTAGTATCCGAGATAATCGTCGATGAACTCCTCAAGGGATCCTGGGAATCGTTTTCCACGATCGCTTACAAACGATCCGTAGGGATTGTAGGAAGAGGCCTTCAATGCCGTGATCACAATGAGAATGGGAGCGGTTGCCACCGATTCCTGATCGAAACATGCAGAGAACATCCTCTTTTTCACCTCTGGTGACCGAATGACATGGAAGTGCCAACCTTCCAAACCGAAAGAGGTGGGGCTGAGTCTCCCCGCCTCCAAAATATGGTGAATCGTTGTCGAATCGAGTGGCGTATCCTTGTACCGCTTGCAGGCGAAGCGGCGTTCCATCGATTGCATGAATTCGGATATGCTCATGCGTCATGCTCCCTTTCACGGGCGATCCCAAGAGCGAGACGAACCATGGGTTCCAACGCGGAAAGGCGTCTCTCTTCGGGTAAACCTTCTCCTGTGACGCAACTGTCGGTCATTGTGAGTAGGGACAGGGCGCTCTTCTGGTGATGGGCCGCACTGCAATAGAGGGCATAGGTCTCCATATCCTGGACCAACGCACCCATCGCGGCCCACTTTCTCCAACTCTCTCCACCAAGGGCGTTGTAGGAGGAGAAGTAATCGCTGGAGAACACCATCCCCGCATGGAATGTGGTACCGATCTTTCTCGCGATACGAACGGCCGAATCGAAAAGGGCAAAATCGGCGACTGGACTCAAGGTTCCCGGCAATCCATACTGTCTTGCCCATGCGCTGTCGGTGCTGGCCGTCATGGCAAGCACCACATCCCCAACGGCGATGGAAGGGTCCAAACCTCCCGAGGTACCGATCCGAATGATGGCCTCGGCTTGGTAGTGCGCGAACAATTCGTGTGCATAAATGCCTGCGGAAGGAGCTCCCATTCCACTCGCCATCACCGAGACCCGGGTATCATGGTAGAAGCCGGTGAAGCCCCTCATGCCCCTTTTGTGGGTGATCTCCCTTGCATCGGAGAGAAACCCATCGGCAACCCAGGCAGCCCTGTCGGGATCTCCGGGAAGAAGCACGATCTTCGCGATTTCACCTTGCGCGGCGGTATTGTGGGGAGTCATCAGGAAGCTCCTTTGATGTAGGGTTTGCCATTCGCCCTCGGGGCATAGTTCTTCCCACTGAACACAACCAAAGCCACCAGGGTGATGACGTAGGGGAGGATGTTGAACACTTCTGTGGGCAATACACGCAATGAGGGGAAATTGTTGGCTATGATGGAGAAGGCCTGGGCGGTACCGAACAGGAATGCGGCAAACGTTACCCCGGCAGGTCTCCATCTTCCGAAGGAGACCGCCGCCAATGCGATGAATCCCCGACCATTGATGGTATTGGAGGTGTACTGGATCGTCTGGGTAAGCACAATGCACCCTCCTGCAAGACCGGCGAGCAGGCCACTGGTCAGTACCGCGATGTAACGGATACGCTTCACATTGATGCCGACACTGTCCGCGGCATGGGGATGTTCTCCACAGGCCCTCAGGTGCATGCCGAACGGTAGCTTGTAGAGTACAAACCAAGCGATCGCGACCACGGCGATGGCGATGTAGGCAGTGGGATAGATTCCCAAGGCATCGGTCTGCATCCCCATCTTGAATTCACGGGTCCGGTCGGCCGAAAAGAGGATTTGGGCTGCGAAAATGGTCACACCATCGGCCAAGAGATTGATTCCGGTACCGCTGATGGTCTGGTCGGCGTTGAGGTTTATCGCCGCAACCGCGTGGATAATGGAGAAGGTGGCTCCGATGAGTGCACCGATGGCAAGCGAAAGCCAGATCGAGGGAACACCCAAGCCGGCAGCCTCCATCAACACATGGGCCGAGGCGGCCGCACATGCCCCAATACCCATCAAGCCTTCCAATGCGATATTCACCACTCCCGATTTTTCACAGATCATACCGCCGATGGCAGTGATGAGAATCGGTGAGACAATCATGAGAATCGAAGGAATCATGCCAATTAGAGTACTCATTTTGCCAACACCTCCTTCTGCAATTGTCTCTTGTTGCGCCATGCGAGGTAGATGGCGATCGCCGATCTGAGTGCGATGAACACGACGATCAAACCTTGTATGATGAAGGTGATCTCCTTGGGAATCTGTTTGCCCTGCATGAGTGCCTGGGCATTTTTCAACATCCCGAAGAGGAAACCGGCGAGCGCCGTACCGATGGCGGTGTTGTTTCCGACCAATGCGACGGCGATGCCATTGAAACCATAGTTGTCCATTCCTGCGAGGATGCGTCCATAGCTGAATGAACCCAATGCCACGATACCACCGGCGAGACCGGCGAAGGCCCCTGCGATCGCCATCGAGATGGCGATGCTTCTCACCACCGGAATGCCGCTGCAACGGGCTGCTTCACGATTGAATCCTGTAGCCCTGAGACCGAACCCCAAATTGGTCTTCTCCATGATGAACCAATAGACCACCACCGCGGCGAGCATGAGGAAAAACCCGTTGTTCAGCATGGAATGGTTGGTGATCGTTTGGAAAAAACGGTTGGACAACAGTGCCGTATCGGGGTAGTTGGCCGTCTTGTAGGTGGTGGCCCCCGGAAGCTGCAGGCAGATGATTCGAGACAGGTAGAGCGCCACATAGTTGAGCATGATCGTGGACACCACCTCCGACACCTCGTACTTCGCTTTGAGAATACCGACAAGACCACCCCAGAGGGCTCCGATGAGCATCGCTCCCACGATCGCGACCACCCAGTGGAGACCGGGTACGGTGGGACCGAGCAAACCGATCACCTGGGCAACGGTAAGTCCCATGATGTACTGACCTTCTCCTCCGATGTTGAACAAACCGGCACGGGCTGCGAATGCCATGGAGAATCCACAGAGGATGAAGGGAACCGAATAGTTGAGCGTCTCTCCTATGTATCGTACATTCATCTTCCCATTGTCGATATTGAACCCGGAAAGCGATTGGAAGATCGCCTTGTACATGTTCAGTGGATTCTTGCCGACCACTCCCACAAGAATCGTACCCACAAGGAATCCCAAGAGCACCACCAAAACCGATACCGCTCCGTCCGAACCTAGCATCCTGGTGAAGAATGGTTCTTGCTTCACTTTGGTTTTCATACCTCACCTCCAGAGCGTTTCGAACCCGCCATCATCAAGCCGATCTCGCGTTCGGTGACTTCATGCTGCCCGAAAATTCCCACGATGGAACCCTTGCTTATGGTTGCGATCCTATCGCAAAGGTTCATGATCTCATCGAGCTCGAAAGAGATGAGCAGGATTGCCCGTCCCTTGTCCCTTTCGGCGATGATCCGTTGTCGAATATATTCGATTGCCCCCACATCGAGACCCCTGGTGGGTTGGGCGACGAGCAACACCTTGGGAGAGAGATGGATTTCCCTGGCGACGATGACCTTCTGTTGGTTCCCTCCGGAAAGGCTTCCCGCCATGGTCTTGGCCCCACGACCGGCGCGTATGTCGAACTGCTCGATGAGTACTTCGGCATCGGTGTCCATCCTATCGTGGTCAAGCAGACCGTACTTGTTGCTGTAGGGTGCGATATAGTAGTTCTTCAGGACACTGTTCTCACTTATGGTGAAGTCGCTCACCAATCCATGTTTTTGCCTATCCTCTGGAATGTGTCCCAGACCGAGTTCGATTCTCCGTCGTATGGTGGCATGCGTGATGTCCTCCCCATCGAGCAGGATGGTACCTCCGGATACGGGTGAGAGTCCCGAAAGCCCATAGAGCAATTCCGTTTGGCCGTTGCCATCGACTCCGGCGATTCCCACTATCTCACCCTGATGGACATCGACAGAAAGGTCCTTCACCTTAAGATGGCCACTTGAATCGGCCACCGAGAGATTCTTGATGGAAAGGACCACATCACCGATCGTGGGCGGTTGCTTTTCGATTTCGAACTGCACCGCCCGTCCCACCATCATCTCGGCCAAGTGTTGCTCCGTCACGGTGGGTACGTCGACAGTCCCGATATACTTGCCCCTTCTGAGTACCGTACACCGATCGGCGACCGCCTTGATCTCCTTCAGCTTGTGGGTGATCAATACGATGGTCTTTCCTTCCGACTTGAGTCGCCGGATGATTTCCATGAGCTCATCGATCTCCTGTGGCGTGAGGACGGCGGTGGGTTCATCGAATATGATGATGTTCGCATTCCTGTAGAGGGTCTTCAGGATTTCCACCCTTTGTTGCGCACCTACGGTGATGTCCTCCACCATGGCGGAGGGATCCACGCTGAGGCCATAGGTGTCCGATAGGGCGGCGACCCGTTTTTCCGCCTGCGCGATATCCAAAACACCGAACCGGTTCTTCGGTTCCATCCCCAATACAATGTTTTCGGTCACCGAATAGTTGTGCACCAGCTTGAAGTGTTGGTGCACCATCCCGATCCCAAGATCGGTCGCCACGTTCGGATCCTTGATATCCACCTCTTTCCCGTGGATACGGATGGTGCCGCTGTCGGCATTGTAGGCTCCGAAGAGGATCGACATCAATGTCGATTTGCCCGCGCCATTCTCCCCCAGCAATGCATGCACCTCTCGATCGGCGACCTCCAAGGTTACATTGTCGTTCGCCACCACACCTGGAAAAGTCTTCGTGATGCCGATCATTTCAATGGCATGTTCCACCAGCATACCTCCCTAGTACTTCTATCGGGAGAGCCTGTTGCCACAAGCCTTCCTGACAGAAGTGG
>Ga0334898_1001466_pt1 | contig 25945 bp, 26 predicted proteins | sample GraSluR3_MG_10_FD_207228 | JGI IMG/M metagenome (GOLD analysis project Ga0334898, IMG submission 207228) | Sludge microbial communities from methane-producing bioreactor in Wageningen University, Netherlands - Granular Sludge_3_08-R3 | ecosystem: Engineered > Bioreactor > Anaerobic >... | reverse complement strand
CATATATATGCCCCCGGCTCAAGTCTGCGAACAAGGCTGCTTGAATGATCCGGCCTCATTCGCACGTGGGCCCCTTCTGAACCCACTGCCATGCTTTCATATTCCCGGGGAACAAGGGAGGCAGCAGAGGAACGCCCGCGGGTGTAAAAATGCTTCTCCAGGCCGCGATGGATTATCTTGGCGAAGAACTCCGGTCGGTTTACCATCAGTTCCCGGTCGACGGCGTTGGTCACGAAGCCGAGTTCAATAAGGACAGCGGGCGTGTAGGGGCTGGAGGCGTGACGGTAGCGATGGGAGCTGAAGCCGAAATAGCCGCGCATGCCGACTGTAACGCCGTCTGTATCCTCCGTCAGGATCTCCTCAGCCCTGAATGATTCCCTGAGGGCTTCTGCAATTTCACCTGCGGCGATACTCGGACGCCAGGGGGGAGCAAGCTTCCAGCCCCTTCGTGCCGGATCCGCACCCCAGTCGGCGTGGATAGAGAGAAACGCGTCGGCCCGCAGCCCGGGAGGGACCGTCGCGGGAACAACGATAACCCTCCAGCTTTCCGCCTCCAGCAGCGGGACCAGGGCGTCCACCACCGCGAGGTTGATATCGAGCTCCCGGACATTTCCGTGGATGGCACCGATGCTGCGCGGTCTCCGTCGTGCTTCCTGCGGGAGCTCGTCGATCTTCCAGTGGCCGGGCTGCAGGGCTACCACGATAGGTCCTTCCAGGGGAATTACCTGATGCACCGCTTCATCTGCGGGCTGGCTGTCCGGTTTCGGTGCAGAAGCAGCAGGGCTCTGGCAGCCGCCGTTCATAAGAAACACGCCGACAGCAAGCAGCAGAGCTGCGAGCAGAATATATATGTGATTACGGTGTTTACTTTTCATTTGTCGATATTGTCCTTCATATATATTATATATTTAATCAACTTTAAGGCTGGTGTCCACACCTGGACGGGTATTTTGAGAACCTCCGCAGTAAAGCTTTGTCCGAAGAAAAAAAGTACTATGCCTTTTGCGCGAGTTTAATGCTAAGATTAAACCATCACGGAAAACAGGCAATTAAGGGATTACACGGGAACACCATGAAAGGACTCCGTAAAAAGACCTCTGAATACCGAAAGCTCTCCATCTACGGCTTTGATATGGTGATGGGCGGGCACAATTTCTTCGCCCTGCTGGAGTTTGATGTAACGGATGTGCGGAAAGAACTCAGAGCACAGAGAAGCAGAGGAGAAGGGGGCTCCCTTTTTTCCTTTTTACTGAAGGCGATAGGAAGGTGTCTGGAGGAACAGCCGGAATTCAACTCCATGATCAATCTAAGCCGTACAACAAGCTTTTCCGAGGTGGACATCGCGATACCCATCGAAGTCATGCGGGATGATGTTACGTACAATAAGCAGTATATACTTCGTGCAATCAATGAAAAAAGTGTTCGGGAAATTGACGATGAAATAGAGACCGTAAAATCAGCAGCCGGTGAAGAGAAGACATACATGAGTTCCCGGATGGGGCAGAAGATCATCGCCCGGCTCCCTCGTTTTATCGTTGTGTTCCTGTTCCGGCAGATTCTTAAAAATCATGAAATGGTAAAGAGGTTTTCGGGAACCGTTTTTGTTACCTCCGTGAGCATGGTTACGAATGTACCGGGCTTTATACTGCCGTACAGCGGAGGACCGAAAGCTGTCTCCTTTGCCCTGGGGAGTGTGGTAAAAAAACCGGTAGTCAGGAAGGACACGATAGTAGTCCGGGAAATGATGAATATAACCGCGATCTTTAATCATGATAGTGTCGATGGTGCGCCTGCGGCGCGGTTTATCAACCTGTTAAGGAGATACATTGAGCAGGAGTACCGGAGCCTTTTATAGCCAAGTGACCCGGGAACCGCTGTACCCGGAGGGATATTTTGCATGAAAGAGTATGCCAGAAATCAGCGGCATCCATGAGAATCGCTCTGGAACCGAGAAGGTAAATCATTGACGGCGCATACAAATAGCTGTAACATGTATGCATGGAGGCCGCGTATGCCCTTGTTGCAGGTCAGGGATTGCCCGGAAGATATTTACAGGAAAATTGCTTCAGTTGCCAGATCAGAAAACAGATCGATTGCTCAACAAGTAATAGTGCTGCTGGAAAAGGGACTGGGGCAGGAACAATCAAATATGGAAAGAAGAAAAAGGCTCCTTGAGAAAATAGAATCCAGGAAGATCGGCAGAGATCTACAGGATATCGACACAGTCGCCATGGTCCGTGAGGATCGTAGCAGATGATTTGTGTCATCGATGTCAGTGCTGCAGTGGAAATTCTGTTATTAAAGGAAAGGGGCGCCGATTATAAAGAAAAGCTTGCTAATGCCTCCTGGGTACTCGCGCCCGATCTGTTTCATCCGGAAATCGCCAATGTATTTTGGAAGTGCTGCAGGGCGAATATTGTATCACATGAAGAAAGCATTCAGTTAACGGAAGACGGAATATCCATGGTCGATGATTTCACCTCCGGTGGTGAATTGTGGAAAGAAGCACTGGGAGAGGGAATAAAGTATAAGCATTCAATTTACGACATGTTTTATACCGTACTGGCACGACGAAATGATGCCGTGCTGATTACCAGGGACAATCAACTGGCGGAAACAGCATCGGAGATGAAGATAGAGGTCTGTACCTAGGTCTGCTCGCCATATGTTCTTCCTCTTTTTTCAGGATTTTATGTAATCGAATCTAAAATTACACAGGAATAAAGTATATGAACTATTACTGTCGACTGGTCAAAAAACGCTTCCCTGTCATTTCGCTGCTTCTGTCTGTAAGTTGCCTCATTTCTACTCTGCCGCAGTTTTTTCTCCCTGCTGCGTATAGTGCTCTTACCGGGCAGTTTCCTGCTGTGGGACATCTGTATCTGCTTACGCTGCCCTCATTTACCCACTCGCCGGATTTTCTCCTGATGCATTTGCTCGGGAATGTTCTTGTCATTCTCGTTTTTGGCTCGTTATCCGAAATTGTGCTCGGACGAAACCGTTTTGCTTTTCTAAGCCTGCTTACATTTTTCAGTTCAACCCTCCTTGCCTGTCTGCGCATGAACGATACCACTGGAACGATCCATGGCGCATCGGGTATATGCTTTGGCTATCACAGCCTGTTCCTTTTCATTCTTGTTATTTTGGTTGAGAAGAAACGCTGGGATATTCTGCGGAAACCCCTAAGTATACTCCTGCTATCTTTCGCGGTCTTCAATGTTTTCGGTATACCCATAGTTGAAGTTGTTGTATATAACGCGGGATTTTTCCGTAATTTCGGACAAACCCTGCACCTTTTATCGTATCTTGTGGTCCTTGTGTCGATATTGATCTGGCGTAAAGAGATAGAGGAAACCGTTGTCCGCATACTTTATCGGGAGGAAATACAGGATAATTCCCGGAAAAAGAACCGGATTCCTCAGGCTCTTATTCTCATTATTCTGTTACTTAATCTCATTGGTACAGTGATCCTTGTCCGGGAATCGATGAGGGATGACTTCACCTATTCGCTTATACCGGCTGCAGGGACGCCCATAGACAGGATTGGTTCAGAAGTCCTTGTTTATTTTTCGCACCCGGTAAAAGCTGACTCTGAGCATGTGATCAGGAAATCCATAAGCTACAATAACGATAAGGAAATCCCGGAAGTTACGCTTGTATGGCTGGGGGATAATACGATGAAGCTCAGGTTTTCACGACAATTTACGAAGACCGAGAGCCTGCTATTGATCTATACTATCCAGAGGTACACATACCGGGGATATGAGCTGGAAGAGGAAATAAGGATACAGTTCAAATAGGCCCGGAATATTGACCCTGGTTATCAAGGAATATTATGAAAACAATAAAACCTGTACTATATATATTCTCCGGCTTGCCTGCTGTTGGCAAATCGACTCTCGCAAAACTATTAGCCGGGCAGCTTGGCGCTGCCTATATACGCGTGGATACAATTGAACAGGGCCTGCGGGACCTCTGTTCCTGTAAAGTAGAGGGAGAAGGATACCGCTTGGCGTATCGAACAGCCGCGGATAATCTGAAAATCGGTATCAGTGTTGTTGCCGATTCATGTAATCCCTGGGTTCTTACCCGAAGGGAATGGGAAAACCTTGCTCTGGAAAGCAGAGCGGATTTTATCAATATTGAAGTACTCTGCAGCGACGACGAGGAGCATAGAAAAAGAGCGGCGCAGAGGATGCCGGAAATAGAAGGTTTGAAGCTGCCATCCTGGGAAGAGATCCGGAAAAGAGATTACCATCCCTGGAACAAAGACATTATTAAAATAGATACAGCCGGAAAGACTGTGCGGCAATCGTTTGAAGAATTGGTGAGCAGGATAGGTTGATTTTTACGGTCCTCAAATATAGACCCAATATCAACGGAATCTTTCAACAGATTCCAGTGTATCGTAGAGCTCCTGTTCAGACTGAAAATTGACCATCAGATACATTCCTTCCGGTCCAAGGGCGTCCAGAAGGGGGACTACTTCTGAAGCCTGCATTTCCACCGCCTGAACACATTTTCCGGCATCCTTGATCTTTCTGTAAAGAGGATACCATTCCGGATCTCCGCCCTGTGGGACCTTCGGCCCGGGAGTAAATTCAATACAGTCGATTTCATCTATCTCCAGTAGAGCATCCACCGTTCTCAAAGCCTCCGGGCCATCCACATGATAGAGGCTGTAGTCCAGGTAGGAACAGGCATCACGAATTGAAGGAACGGCAAATTCCTGGAACATCTCCTCCGATATAAGAGCAGCAAAGTCGCATTGAATCAGGGAAGTTTTTCCGCGTCCCCATACCATGAAGAAGGCATGAAACATTGAACCGTCGTCATCTTTCATAATGTCATATAGGGTGTGAAACGCTTCCCTGCTCGCCTGGTCTATCTCTCGCAGCTTTTTCTTTACCCAGTCCGGTTCGAGTACGAGATCCATACAGAGTTCTGAAGCACCGCGAAGTTCGGCCAGCACATCCAAACCACCGCAAACAGCAGGGAACCCGCAATGATACCTGCTCTCAGCCCAGGTTGTACCGACCCGAGCCAGTTTCTGCAGTGTCCGGTACCAATCAGCATCTTCCTTCAGAACAAGCGGTCGGTCCTTGTCAGGAGATAACGGAGTATTCTCGTGGGTGTACCATACAGTCTCCTTTCCGAAGTGCTGCTCTGCTCCCAGCATCGGGGCCAACGAGATGGTTCCCCAGTCGCAGTAAGCAAAGGGCATCAGATCCCCCGGATACAGAGCATGACAGAGTGCATTGCGCTGCTGTTGCGCTACCAGCTCCGCGTTAAGATAGAACCGCTCCCACCTGTCCTTCTCTTCAATAAGCCGCATAATTCTGTTTATGTCCGAAAGCTTATTTCCCGGGTCCGGACAGGTGCTACGTTTTGTTGGGAATAAACTGTTCCATGTAGATAGAATGAATCCTTTTCTTTGCCAGAAATCTGCAAAATGCTGCTGTAGCTGATCCCAGTCTTTTTTCCACATACATACACCTCTAAAATAGAGACTTCTGTTTAAGAATACAGTTTGCCCGATCCCCGATCATGAGCAACATTTCCGCTGTCAGAACCCGATCTGAATCTCTTCGGCAGAAAAATCGCACAGTTTCCCCAACGGGGAAGATGCCAGTCCAGTATATGTTACGACCTGTTCGATATTCTGATGCGCAGTCGTTCTGTGTGAAAATTGAATATACTTCACTCTGTTCAAATCCATCTCGGCTGTTGAGTTTACCTGTTCAGGATAGTACGGAATGACTGCCCCGGACCGTACAAATACAGGGAATGCGGCCAGCGGATAATGAACCTGACGCAGCCAGCGGCCGCCTGAAAATTCTTTGCCTGAGTGCAGGTCGACCCATTCTCCCTCGGGAAGATAAATGTCTCTGATGCCTTCATCATTCATGATAGGTGCAACAAGAAGGTCCCGTCCGAAGAGGTACTGATCATCGATGTGCCAGATATTCGGATCCTTCGAATAGTCCAGCAGCAATGGCGACATCATCGGCCGGCCGTTTGCATTGGTGTCTTTAGTCTCAGCCTCCGAATAATCATCTGATTTTTTTTGACCGGTGCAATAGGCAGCCTCCTGCAGAATGTAGGGGATCAGCGCGTAACGCAACCGCAGCCATGAACGAACAAGACCTGCTGTTTTCGGAAACTCCCAGGGCTCACGCGGCGTGGATCCATGATAGCGCATGTGAGAAGTAAACACTCCGAATTGCGTCCATCGCATATAGAGGGTTTCCGACGGCCAGCTGTTCATGAATTCCGGCAGTCCGTGAAAGCCGGGGATATCGTGACTCCAGAATGTGTATCCGGATAATCCGAATTGAAGCCCGCCGCGAAGTGAAGAAGCCAATCCGTCCCAGGTAGCCGAGGTGTCGCCTCCCCAGTGCAGCGGATACCGCTGGCCTCCTGCCCAGCTGGACCGTCCCCAAATAAACGGTTTATCCGTGTATTCAGCACTTGTCTCGAAAGCTGCTTTCTGGTACAGCAGGGAATAGATATTGTGCAGTCGATCCCCGGACATCCGCTTGAAATCAGCATGCAGCAGAATCTTTTCACCGAAATCGGTCTTGATGCATGCAATCCCCAGATCGAGGAGTCCTCTCAGCAGCTTTTTATACCATTCTATCGCCGGTTCATAGGTAAAATCGATCTGTCCGCCGAAATCCTGTCCGGAAAAATCAGACATGGTGCTCATGTGGTCTTCTTCTTTCAGCGCCGGTAGATATTCGTTACGCTTTGCTTCCGGATAAAGCGGATTATCTTTTCCGATATTGGGTGTCTGCCATACACTTATATGAAACCCTTTATCTTTGAGTTTCCCAATAAATTCCTTTGGTTCAGGAAATCGCTCCGGGGAAAAAGCCCAATCGCAGACCCAGTCCTTTGTAAAATATCCGGAATCGAGGTGTATAACATCGCATGGATACGATTCTTCCCGAAGCCGATCTGCAATACGTTCCACTTCATCTGCTGAGAAATAGGTCATTCTGCTCATCCACATTCCATAGCTCCACACGGGGAGTTCGGGAGAAAATCCGGTCAGTCCGCGGTAATTGCGAATAACGCGCTCAGGCGTTCCGCCGCCGATCAGAAACAGATCCAGCCGGGTATCATCAATCAGTCCCTGCACGGCACGGTTGGAAATATCCGCGAATGACAGTCTGATGTGCGCACTGGAGTGAATGAATACGCCGTACCCGGTACTTGAAAGATAAAACGGAACATTTTTATAGACCTTTCTGCTTGCTGTCCCCAGTGCATCGGTATTTTCCAGGGTGATGGTTTTTCCGGCAAGGTCCAGGCGGCTGAAACGTTCTCCTGTACCGTAGAAATGTTCATTGGGGTCTGAATGAAATGAGAAAAGGGTTCCGGCGATTTTGGTGTTATCCGCAGTACAGCCGAACGGTACAGATTCCAGTTTCCCCGGGAAAAAATGGTCATAACTCATCGGCTGTACTGCTCTCTTCTCGGTACCATCGGGAAAGAACTCGATCTGCACCATTGGATCCGCAGCTCGCTGAAGGTCGCTCCAATTGTTTACCGGGTGCGGCACCACAGAGATACGGGCGCGCAGCTTTCCATTATCATCCTGTACAGTATAGATGCCGTTTTCAGGTTCACTGAGATGCAGAGCGCAGATTTGTACAGATTTATCCGGTTTGAGCATGATTGAGTCTTCATCCACTGCTTCGTCTGCGAAAGCGCCTGAAAACCGGAGCACCTCTGTACCGTAGGCTGTAAGGCGAAAGGGTATGTATTTTCGCGGATGTTCGGATTCGGAGAGGGGCACGAATGTTCCGTTATGCCGCATCGGCTGGAACGGGATAGTGATCTCAACACTTCCATCCGCTTTCTGAACAGGTGATACATCCCTGGCGGCCAGATAGAGAATCCGCCCTGGCCTGACATCGAGGTCGATCATATCATGGGCGAAATCGTTAGATTGTTTCACAATCCCTCCAGTTCAATTTCTTTATTGTCCTTGGGCTTCTTAATTTCATAACGAGCTGTTTATCCTTTAATGGAACCTGCAACAGATCCCATGGTGATGTAGTTCTGGAATATGATGTAGAGAATCAGCGGTACGCCTGAGGTCACCAGAACGGCGGCGGAAAGTACCGGGGTCTGAAGCCCGAATTCACCCTGCATCATTGCTATGCCGAGTGTAAGGGTTCGCAGCTCCTGGCGCTGCAAAATCAGCATGGAAAATGGCAGCTCGTTCCACATGGCCAATGCCCCGATAATACCGAGGGTACCGATCATCGGTTTTGCAATGGGGATCATGATTCGAAACAGCTGCTGGAAAACGCCGGCGCCATCGATTCTGGCGGATTCCACCAGTGCTTTCGGAACGCTGCTGTAATAGGTCGTCATAATATATGTACCAAAGGGAGCGAAATACGCTACCCAGATCAGAATCAGTCCGGCATACGTATTCAGAAGACTCATTTTACTGATCAGCTGATACACCTGTCCGGCTATGACCATCTGAGGGAATATCTGGATAAACAGCACAAAGGTAAAAGCGCTTAAACGCCCTTTGAAGCGGAGCATCCCGAAAGCGAAGCCTGCCGCTGTGCAGATCAGGAAGTAGAGAATCATTGCCGCACTCACAAGCAGCAGCGTGTTGCCCAGATACTTTAACATACTCATCTGCACAAGTACGTTTGCAAAATTCTCAAGGGTCGCCGACACAGGAAACCCGATCTTGTCGGCGGTATAATCCGCTGTAGTTTTCAAGCTGGAAATTATGGAGAAATAAATTGGATAGACAACAATCAGTGTAAAAGCTGTCAGTAATATATATGTTGTTATCTGTGTGAGATTTCGTCGAAGTCTTTCTGTCTTCAAGCTCTTTTCCGTCATGATGTTTTATCCTGCTTTAATAGGCGGATCTGTATAAGAGCAATAATCGCGCAGAAGAAAAAGAGAACCACGGACCAGGCTGATGCGTATCCTTTCTGAAAGGCGCCAAAACTGATCATGTACACACCGAATTCAAGCGTATAGGTCGCGTACCCGGGACCGCCGCCTGTCAGGGTGAAAATCATGCCATACATACGCGCAAAGACTTCGATGAATGCCAGTACAGTAAAGAATTCAATAGAAAACCGAATGCCGGGAATGGTGATATGGATAAAATCCTGCCACTTATTTGTTCCGTCAATTCTTGCCGCATCGTAGAGACTTAAATCAATAGTGCTCATGGCAGCAAGAAAATAGATACAGCCGAATCCGACCCGCATCCAGATAACGAATAAAAAAGAGAGGGTGTGAATCGCCGTAGATGTCTTTCCGAGCAGATAGAATTTATTTGCATGCTCGAATCCAAGACGGGTTAATATCTCCGTAATCGGGCCTACCTGACTGAGCATGACGGAAAAGATTGTTCCAAGAATTACCGGTCCCAGAACATTCGGCAGATAGAGAAGTCCGCGATAGAGCTGCCAGCCCTTCATTCCGTTTCGCAGAACAGCGGCAAGTCCCAGCGGGACAAAGACTCCGAGAGGAATATACAGTACAAGAATAAAAAGATTCGTCAAAGAGCTGTAGAATCTGTCATCCTGGAACAGCCGTATATAATTTTGCAGCCCAATGAAAACCGGCTCTCCCAGACCCTTCCATTTCGTCAAACTGTAGTAGAAATTTGACGCTACAGGATAGACCAGAAAAACTCCTGTCAGCAAAAGCAGCGGCAGAAGCAGCATCCAGCCGTCCTTCGCATCCTGACTCAGCCGGAATCTTTTTTGTGAAACATGGTGATTCACGGTAACTCCCGATTATATGCGCGACTGCCGCGGCCAAAGCATGCAGCAGTCGTGAATGCATTCATTCAATAGATACAGTATTTTAGAGATTACTCTTGTATATTTTTTGTACCTGCTCTATATACTTTTCCTGGCTGATTCCACCGGCGATGAAGTATAAATTCATTAAATTATAAAAATCCTGAATCATTCCTCCCGGTACACGGTTCATAAAATCAGGTACGGCATTGTTGTTCATGCGGTCCAGTATCTTTGTGAGCATTGGATTCGAAGCGTCTATGGGGATTGTTGAATTGGGTACTATTGCTCCTGTTGTATTCATGAAAATTTTTCCGGCCTCCCCGGAGGTTATGAATTTGATATACTTCGCCGCAGCCTTTGCATGATGGCTGTAGTTTGTAACAGCAAAACCGATTCCGGCACCCTGGTTGATCTGGGATTCAGGATACTGAGCATTGCCCGCGACAGGCGCCGAAAAGTAGCCGACAGAGTCGTAGCCGAGGGCATCTCCAAAATCTTTCCAGTGCGCGATATCAGAAAGAAGCCCGCAGAAGAATCCGCCATTACCATTCTTGAACTGTTCGATGGCATCCATAAAATATGGAATGGAACCATTCTCTACGTTTATGTATCCCTTATCGTACAGCTCCTTTATCATTTGAGTAGCCTGGACGAATTCCGGGCCGTCGAAATTAGTTGAGCCATCAGCAAAGCCGTTTATCCCCTTTTCGCCAAGCAGTGTCCCCAGAATAGTGCGATAGGTAAAATCAATGCCGAAGGTGCTTCCCTGGTTGCCGTATATGATCGGGGTAATACCAGCTTTTTCAAGAGTATCGCAGGCTGCGAGGAAATCCTCCCAATTCGAAGGAACGGCTTCCGGATCGAGCCCGGCTTTCTTGAAGTTGGCCTTATTGTAATAGAATCCTGTACCCTGTGCAGTTAATGGTAATATCTTGATGTCTGAATTTGCAGAGTTGGTCTCGGAGCATGCTTGAAGCGCAGATGCAGCGTATGTATCCATAACATCGGCTATTTCATCATCCAGTACATAAAAGGAGTCCGAAATTTCCCAGGCCCGCTGGTCGGTATGTGTCAGAAAAACATCGAGTTCACTCTCCGCGGAAAATGCATACAGAAGCATTTGGTAGTAGTTGGCTTCGGGCTGAGCTTGGTGGTCGATAATAATGTTCGGATTTTGCTCCATAAAAAGCTTGTCAATCTCCCGAAATGCTTTGCCCGACTTTTCCTCGGCATATTTAAAGTTCCAGACTGTCAGCGTAATCGGGCCTTCTTCTGCGGACTGCTGACCAGCTGCAAACAAGAGCCCGGAGGTACTAACAAGCAGCACGCTCAGTATAAGCAGGATGCCTATACTCTTTTTTCCCATGTTCATAATAAAACACTCCTTTTCTAAATTTATCTCTTCTATGCCCGGTCGAATAATACGATACGGACACTTATGAAGACTCCCTTTCAATCAGTTTGCCCGGAACTATTAGTTGTGAGGGGCGAATGCGTTTTCTGGTGATGACCTCGATCAGCATTTTCGCGGATTCATATCCAATCTTTGCCGGGGAAAAATCGATGGTTGTTACTTTAGGATGCCCAATGACGGAAAGTGAGCTTCCGCCCATGCTGACTACAGCTATCTGTTGTGGGATGGCAATTTGACGCTCCTGTAAAACTTTGATTGCACCTCGCGCCTGAATTTCATTTGATGTAACTACGGCGGTTATTGAATGATGCTCATGTTGAAGAACTTTTTCCATCAGCTCGTAGGATTCTTCCATGCTGACATTGCAGAATGAATGGTAGTGCTCTTCCCATGGAAGACCGAATTCCCGATGTGCCAACTTAAAACCACTTAGCCGCTGCTGACTCTGCAGCAGATGCTCTGCGAGATTAATGTAACAGATTTTCCTGTGCCCTTTTTTTAGCAGATAGGTGGAGGCCTGATATGCGATGCCTTCGATATCGGCATCTACATAATACTTTGTATCAATATTGTCTGGAGTACCGTTAACAACATAGGGAATACCATAATCTATCAATGCCTGCTCATGAACATGATCCCGCTGCAGATTACAGAGAATGATTCCATCCACATATTCGAAGCTGTTATAGAACATCTCTTTCGCAACTTCGTCTCCCTGTGTCAGCCGCGTAATCATCATGTGGTAACCATGAGCCGCAGTGTATTCCATTGCTCCCTCAATGAGTGGAATATAGTAGGGATCGTCACTTATTGTTCCTGACTCCAATGGGAGACAGAAGTTGATGATTTTTAGAGGTTTCTTGTGGAGCAGTGCTGTATATCGAGGTGGGGTGTAACCAAGCTCTTCAGCAGCTTTAAGTACCCGTTCTTCAACATCGGTACTGAGACGTTTTTTCCCGGAAAGGACATAGCTAACCGAAGTTTTTGATACACCTGCATGATTTGCAATGTCAGAAATGGTGATCTTGTTCACCTTTACACACCCTCAATAATTATTTATATTGCATTAAATTCATGATAAAGCCAGAAATCAGGTTTTGTAAAGTGAAAAATGAGTATATTTCAAAAGTAATTGGTGAACAAGTTCACTTGCTGTTTAAAGGAAAGCATTGAGTACCTGACAGGTGTCAGTTTCGTCGCGATATTTTTTGTGGGGATAGTAGATCGAGCTATGCCCGCCCAGCTTGCAGGTATAGCCTTCCCATGTTTCACGTTTCAACGTGAGTCACTTCAATTACGGGGACACATTGTGTAGCTTAAAACTAGTTCTCCAGAATGCGCGCCCTGACGGCAGAGTAGATTCTGACAAGACGCGGAAGGAGTTCTTCTCGGAGCAAGGGAATCTTCGGAGAGTCAGCGTCAATTCTCTTGAGGAAGCGGCCCCATTCGGAATCGAACTCGGTGGATGTCCAGCGTCGGGTAGAGAGACTCTCCGGGTTCTCGGGGAGAGAGCTCCGGCGTTGTGAAAAGGTATTTATCGTCGTATTGATGACGGTGCTTTCAGATATCCCGCCATTGACCAACAGCGCGAAAAGATCGAATAGATCCTTGTGCCGGCTGTTGATGATACCAAGCGACACGATCGCTTCTATCTTCTCTGCCGCCACGGTTTCATCCGAATAGGTCTGAATCGTGAACGCTCGGTTATCCAGCAGGGTTCGGTAAGGTCGCCGGACTGGTCCTCCCGTGATGATATCGCCGAGGCCCATGTCAATTTGCAGGCGGGTTCTGGCGCTGCCAAGGTAACTGAGAATGTGTCCTCGAACCCCGCCATGTTCTGTCTGACCGCTTATTGGCCCTACAACTATCGAATTCTGGTCGAATGTAAGGCCGTCTTCGATTGTGACCATGCTTGCTGCTTTCAGAACATCCTGAAGCAAAGTATCCGTTCGGCTGTCGCCGGATCCCAGCAAGTCGATATCCTTTGTCGGTCGAGCAACCATTCCTTGAAACTGATAGAAAAGAAGCCCGCCTTTCAGCACAATAGAATTCCCGTATTCGGTTGTGACTATCCGATGGAGAAGCCCTTCCTGTTTGTACAGCGTAAGTATTCTCTGTAACGGAATATCCTCCTGTCTGGCTATATTGAGGAGTCTGCCTCTTATCGACGCGACGATATTTCTCATACGGAAATCCTCAGGTGCGTCCGAACCGGTCCTTCTTCCCGTAGTATACGGGAGTATTCGATCATGCGGTCCACGTTTGTGGTGGCTCCTCGAAGATAGATTCGAATGGCTTCATTCACCACATCCTGCCCGAGGGTGCGGCGAAATCGGATGGCGTCACAAATTGCCTTCTCTCGATCATAGATCTTTATACATCGTCCTTCGACCTCGACGGTTACCACACCAAGTTTGTGGCGCTTGCGACCAAATGAGAACCGTCGTGTTGGAGGGAACGCGGGAGGGCGGGTTCCATCCCCCCGGGGAATCGCCACGTGTACGGCGGGAGGCTCGTACGTTGAGAGCTCATAGTAGGCCAGGGCGGAGGCCAGGCAGACAACCGCGTTGGGAAGTGCAAGTTGGACTTCAAAAAATCCCGACGCAGACTGAGCTTCCGAGGCGATATAGAGGCCTGGCTTAATCTGAACGATTCGCCCCTCCTCGACGAGGGCGCTCAGGTACGAGTTATGAAGACCGGCGCGTTGGAAATCGATAGTACGAATGATGCCGGCGTGTGCATCGAGGTAGTCCTCTATGCGCTGTCTCGTTTGATTCTCCACAACAAGTGTATGATAGGATCTGCTACAGTATTTGTCAACTGTTGTTCATCTTATCACGAAGTCAGATAGAATAGTTTCTACCGTCAGAAATAGCAAGCAACCTCGCACAATTGACCTACCGTTGATCTCCTGTTGATCAGGTCTTGGTCCCGAGAACTCATTACTATAGGTATAGTAGGCGCTCGTTGAGCGTATATAGCTTTATTACTGAGGTAGGACACTGATCCGGAGTCATGCCGTTCAATCGATCGGCTACTCCGACCTATTGAAAGCAGTCGCAGAAACACCCGGCCTACGTGAAGTACAAGAATCGTGTTGACAGTAAGTATGCTGTACTGGCACAGGCGGTTGCAGACCTTCGAGAAAATGATTTAGTTCGCTTTGCTATACAGGAGTGGGCTCTTCCCGGGGATGATCCTGAACAATTTATCAAGGTAGACTCGCTTTCCGACCCAATGCGCGTCACGGTTTGCTGGTTTAAGGATGAATAGAGCAAAACTGGATCCCGCGAAGCGGGAACCAGCTTGCAGGCATGGTCTTTCCTTCGGAAGACAGACTGGGCGATACTGGATCGGGCTACGCCCGACCAGCTTGCAGGCATGGTCTTTCCTTCGGAAGACAGACTGGGCGATACTGGATTTGAACCAGTGACTTCTACCGTGTGAAGGTAGTTTCCCCCATTCCTTACCATTCCCTGTTGGGAATATATTTGTATATATAGTAATAAATTAGTTTCATTCTTGTCAAGTGTTATTCCTTCCCATACCCTGCAATTCCCAGAATAAAAGGTACAAAAAAGGTACAAAATCAAGGGGATAAAAAGGATTGATTTGCTGTATCATCGACTACTGAATACATAGCACAGGAAGTCTCTATAGGGACCTGAAACGTGGTTTCTGTTCTGAAACAGTAGGCTTAATGAATAAAGAAATATGGTTCTATAGTTGAGTTAATAGTACAACCACATGTCTTAGAATATCTACTATAGAGAAAATGGAGAATCTACCAAATCTTATGCTTGTGTTCCGAGAGGACCCATTCTATAATTATTCATTAAACTGTCTATCTGATGGTAGCTGTAATATTTTTATAGGGATATAGAAGGATAGATAGTTAGTGCGTAATCTTGAGTATCGAATATGAATTTTGGAGATGGGGAGTTAGCTGTTGTTTTTTCAAGTCTTTCTTTCCGTCATCCTTGGCTAGGGTTTGAGTAGATATAAATGGAATATTCCAAGGAATGGTTAGACAATTTCTTTGATTCGGTTGAAGACGATGTAATCAAGCGCCGAGAATCAACTCAAGTAGAGTTTAAACAGAACTTCGATTGGGATTCTAAGGAGTATAGGTCACAGTTTGCTAGAACTGCAGCATCACTCGCCAATTGTCGTGGTGGTATTATGCTTTTTGGTATTAAAGATAGACCGCACAAGATAAGCGGAATTGACAACTGGGGAGAAGTTGATTCAGAACAAATTACAACTTGGCTAAATTTACATTTTACTCCAACAATAGAATATGAACGGAATGAATATGAATATAATGGAAAAACCATCGGGATAATTGTTGTTTTTGAATCACGAAACAAGCCAACAGTATGCATTAAAGATTCTGCAAGAACTAATAACGCTGATATTTACTTTCGATATAATGCAAAATCAGAAAAGATAAAATCTGGTGATCTCATTCAATTAATTAATGAAACTCGAGAGGAGATCAACTCACGTTGGATCGACATTATAAGTAACATTGCTACAATTGGCGTTGATAACATAGGTTTTTTCAACTTCTCTGATGGAACTCTTACTACTAACGAAAACAAAAAATTCATAATTGATGAAAAATTGTTCGACCAGATAAAATATATCAATAGGTATTCTGTTGAGCAGGAAGGACAACCTGCAATTCGGATAATTGGGGAAATAAGTGAATCGGCACATATCGTCGAGAAAGTAAGAAACTTATATGAAGAGGATATCTATAAAGCATTTCTTAGGATAAAAACTGTAGGTAAGGAAACTGACTACATTGATACAATCCTTAGGCAGAATACAGAATACTATCCCATATATTACTTCATTAAGAATTCAGACTTGAATTTTGAAGAAGCAAGTAAATACATTACGAATAGTAGGAGTCGAACTCATCTCAAAAAGAAACTTACTGATAGAATCATTGATGATGGTCGACTTGCTAATAAACATAATAAGTATCCTTTAGATACAGAAATAAGAGGACCGAAAAGAAAGATTCAATATGAAGCTGTGAAAAACAAAGAAAGTTTAGAAATTTCCAATCATGAACAATGTCAAGACTTATTTGAAGCTCTTTTCAACCTGGAAAGAAGTGAAATCGATATTGACTATCTCCTAAATCAGTTGCAGAAGGTCTTTAACACATTCTACCCATTTGATGAAAAGAATAGTTTGCTTTATTTGTTCAGATGGTCATTGTGCTATATTGACTTAATTTTTTATAAGGAGAAACTCTGAAATTACTATATCTTTCATTACCTCGAGGAGCAGAAAACCTCCTGCCACCATTGTCTTTAGACATAAAAGAAAGAAAGCTTTATGATTTAATGATCTCTAAGAAGGAGGAAAAACTGTTCGGATGTCCCTGTTTGTACATTGGTTATGTCTAAAAAAGAAAAGCACATGAGGTTAGTGAATGTCAAAGTCAATACTTAGTATTATAATAGGATTAGGTGGTGAGGATGTTACAACCGAGGTACTTAGCTATATCCTGACGAATGAAAGATACGATAAGATACAATCAAAATTGTTAGAGCGAGTACTCTTAATAAGTAAGCCAAATAAACTCGATTTTCAAACGCAAACACAAAAAACTTTTAAAGAAGGGCGTCCCGATATTGTCATTGAAGGTAATGACATAATAACACTAATCGAAAATAAATTCTATGCAAACTTCTCTAATGATGATCAGATCACAAGATATATTGAAATACTTGAGAATAACTACAATGATTATTCTGTTAGGAAATTAATTGTACTAACTGTTAGAAATCGTTCCTCCTATTTAATGAAGGAAATAAAACGACAATTGAATACTAATAATATAGAGACTAAATTTGCAGAATATAATATAGTTTTTTCAATGATATACTGGGAAGATATTCTCGAAGTAATAAAGAATTTCGATCAGATTACATTTGAATTGGATAATTTTATCTACGAGAATTATATACGAGAAACCATAATAAATGAACATGAGAAGATAATGATCAACAACAATGAAATACCGCAATTATTAGAGAAAGTTTGGAATTCAATAATTTTCAGCCGAGATTACTTAATGGAATATGGATTTAGCACAAGTCGGATGAGCCAGTCTAGGACTACATTGCTTTATTACGTTGAGTTTTCCTGGGGGAGAGTATGTATTCAACTATTTATTCATTTTTGGAAAAAATACAATAGTCCATTTGTTGTTCAGATAATGAATGATTGGAAAACCAAAAGAAAGGATATAAGTAGCTTAGTAAGTATTGGTTTCACGAGAGACGAGGAGTACGACTATATTTATCCAATACCCATTGATGGAGATGACCTTTCTCAAGAGCTTAATCTAAAACTATTTGAAGTGCTTAAAAGAATTAGAGATAAGTATGGTGCTTAAACCGTAATAGGAGCAGATGTCGATATTGTCGCTGATAAATCCGAATATATTCTTAACTGGAGACTACTATAAAATGTAAGGAATGAAAGATTTGGAACCTAAAATAGGAACTTGTTCATGGAATTATGACTCATGGATAGGATTAGTATATACTACTAAAGAAAAATCTTCATCAGAGTATTTAAGACAATACTCATCAAAATATAATACAGCCGAAATAGATAGCTGGTTTTATAGATTACCTGATAGAAAAACAGTTGAAAGCTATCTAAAAAATGTTCCTGATGATTTCCATTTTACCTGCAAAGTTACGAATTTCCTAACCATGCCTCATCTCCGTGGGAAAGATAGTAAAAAGAATCAAGATTTCTTATCCATTGAGCTTTTCAGACAATATATAGAGGCTATTAAACCAATGCTTAACCAGCTCGATGCCGTAATGTTGGAGTTCGAATACCTTAACAAGAAAAAAATGGCTTCATTAGATGAATTCTTGAAGCAGATGGTACAATTTATCCGGGAGATGCCTCAGGGACTTCCAATAGCGATGGAGACAAGAAATAAGAACTATTTGAAACCCGAGTATTTCCAGTTCCTTCGAGAAAACAATATCATCCATGTTTTCTCCGAAAAGCTGTACATGCCACATATATATGAAGTGTATGACCGTTACCATGATAATATAATAGGGAAGTCAGTAATACGGCTTCTTGGTGGAGACCGAAAACAGATTGAACAAAAAACAAACCATGTATGGAATAATATTGTTGAACCTAAAGATGATTTGCATCTAATTGCAGAAATACTACGTGATATGCTTAAGAGAGGTGTAGATGTCACTGTAAATGTAAATAATCACTATGAAGGTAGTGCGCCTTTGACAATAGATAGATTGACAGGTTTATTGGGATAGGATGATGCTATTGTTCTTAAAGAAGGATAACACTATTAGATGTTAAAAATAAGGGGTGAAATATGTCTCTTAATTTTGAACGTGGAATTACAAGAATAGTATGGGTCATTTCTCTATTCGGTGTTATGTTTGGACTATTTACTGCCATCTATGGTTCAGTAATCGGAATTTCACAGTGGTATAGGAACAATAAGTTTCAGGAAGTATTGATCAAAGTATATAAAGATAAAGACTATATTGAACTAACTAAAAGTGAGAAGGAATATGTAATAAGTACATTGGAAAAAAGATACAAGGTAGATAAGACTAATGTTGAATGGAAATCTTTATGTTATGGAGGAATTATTATCTCTGTAATATGGTTTATCTTGATATGGATGTTATTCGGCATAATACGTTGGATTATTTCAGGATTTATTAATGACAACAAGTAGAATATAGGAAGTACAAGTGCAAAATCCACGAAAATTATGTTCAGAATGTATAGAAATAGTATTCACCTGACAGTTGCCTTTGATCCAATACTTCTATTCTCCTAATACTGGTGTTTTCTTCGTTATTCCTTTCTTTATAAAGAGTAGTCTACGCAGAGGTCAACGATCCAGGAAGCTATGGTACGATGGAAGCTTATGATAGTATAAAGAAAAATAGGATTGATAGAGACCTATCAATTTCTATCTTAAGATAATATTACTTGCTATTGCATAATAAAATCTGATAAAATAATATTAATAAAATTAACAGGAGTACTAAAAATGGCAAAGCGCGGAAGACCACCTAAATCAGAAACTACGACAGTGGCAAACGAATCTGCAGCACCTGAAAAGAAGACGAGAGGTGGGACGGCTGCAAAACCTTCTACTACAGGCATGTCTCAAGCAGAAATAAACAAACTTAAGAAAGAAATCAAAGAAGAAATTTTGAACAGCAGGGAATTTGCAAAGATGAAGAAAGAAATTCTTGCTGAAGCTAAGAAGGAAGTTTTAAGAAGCGTAGTTAATCCTTTGGTAGGTGAGTTCAGAAAAATATCGAAATAGGACGTTTTTTCAATGCGAGAGTAAAAGTAAATGGATATATCTGAAGTCACAAGACGCGATATAATTGATAGTCTATCTATAGAGAATGTTCATTGGGCGGGGCGTTTAGAAGAACCTGATTTTATAGCTCGATTATTTAATACACAAGAATTGCATTCTACTGATAATAGATTCGACAACTTTTATTCGGACATTTGGCAGCATCGAGTGAATAACTATGATTGGGATGATGATTGGATTTTTTATGATCCAAGAACAAATTTATTTCACTGTGATGATCAACTCTTTTTACGTTTCTTGTGTGAAACAATCCATCCAGTAGTGCGTCCTACCAATGAAGAAGTAATTAGGCTATTGCAGCTCTATAATCTTTTTCTTAGAAATAATGGTTATGAAATTGTAGAAAAAACAAGAATGTCTGGGAAGCCAGTTTTCGTAGGAAGAAAAGTTATACTTTCTTCATCAATGTCAATTGAATCTTTGAGAGGTGAATTTAAAAACCTTGACGCGGAATATATATCACAACAAATAACAAGAATGGAAGCTGCTGTTAATAGTGATGTTGGTTTAGCAATAGGAACTGCAAAAGAATTAATCGAAACTTGCTGCAAGACTATAATCAGTGAAAGAAGTGGTGAATTGAATGAATCTTGGGATTTACCAAAATTAGTAAAGGCAACTGTTAAGCTCCTTAAATTAACACCCTCAGATATAAAAGACTCAGCAAAGGCTTCCGATACAATTAAGGTTATTCTAAGTAATCTCGCTACAATTACAAATGGAATATCAGAATTGAGAAATAAATATGGAACGGGCCATGGGAAGGAATCTAAAAGTAAAGGATTGAGTCCAAGGCATGCAAAACTATCTGTAGGCGCAGCATCAACCTTAGCGATATTTTTATATGAAACTCATAAAGAACAAAATGATTAATTGCTGTGCAATTAATAACTATCAATTGGATTAGTTAATCCTACAATCACAGTATGCCTATCAATCGGATGTAATCTAAATAAAATATCTTTGAATACTTATAACCAATACATATTGCTGGTTTCTAATAGCAAGTCACCTCGGTCATCCTCATTGAATACTATTCTGAGGTCATTTGTACGAATGAAAGTAGAATCAGCAATACATTTCTCATTGTAGCTAGGTTTATGAGTTGCAATCAATATTGCCTCAAGAAAATCCAATTCACTTTTAGGGCATAACGCATATCGAACAGAGAAATTATTAATTCTTTTGTTGTCCATATGCGAAAACGGACGTGCTATATCACCATCAGTTTGACCTATATACAGCAATTTGTCTCTACCATAGATTGGTGAATCACCATAAATCTGGTAAATAATTGATCTATTAGGTATTTCACTTTCACTGGATGCTAATGACCAACTAAGAGTATAAATTTTAGCATTCATTTCTACGGGCATAAATGGCTCCTAAAAAAATGTTTAATAATCAATAGAAATATTATTTCGTAAATCATATAAGAAATCAAGAGTAGATTCAGAGTCTTTCTAATCCTTTCGATTGGCAGGAAAACCCGGTCGAGGTCCTTGTATTTGAAGAACGCGATTCTGAACACAAGAAAAGTAGGAGTTGAGGTATGGAAAATACTAAAGGTAGTGTTAAATTTTACCAACCAGCAAGTGAATTGGTAGAGAAGGTCATTGATGCTATTGAACAAAACTATCATCTAAAAGATTCAGGAAATGAAGTAAAGGTCGGAAAGAATCAACACAAGCATAGAGACTGCAAATTTGAGATTAACTGTTTTAGAAAAGTGTTTTTCCCTACTAATGTCGAAATCGATCATATCATGAAAAGAAACTATAGGAAGGAAAGCATAAAATGGGTATTTGATAGAATGTCATATTATAGAGAAAAGTACCTTAAGGAAAGAAAAACAAAATTTGCGTTAATATCAATCAGGATAAATATTAATGCAATTATGCTAAATTTGATTGCTGCACAGTCTGGAATTAGTTTTGATAGATTAAATAAAGGATTAATTAAGCCTTCTGATTTTCATAAGCTAACCGAAATCGCAGGAAAATATTATGAATCACCATCATATTATGCACAAGTTGCTGATTTTAGTTTTGATGAAATTGAAAAAGAAACCAAGATATTGATGAAAGACACTCCCATTGAATATCTTTTTATTACAAATAATTTTAACCTTCCATCAAAGAATATGTCTAATCAACAAATTCTAATGCTCGAGAAATTCCAGATGTTAGCTGATAAATTGTCGGTAACGGTAGGTTTATTTGATTGCTATTAGCTGGTAGAATGAACAGTGATTGGAAAATAATTCTAAATTGTTGTAAAGATGTAGATATTGCTATATTACGAAATGTCTCTCAGGTTCTTATCTTTATATCTGTAAAACAATAAAAATTACCCTTTCTTACTAATCCGGGGATACGATAGTGATATACAAGGGCTTCCCCGGATACAATTTTTATGGTCAAGAAATCCCTATATTCAATGAAAAAGGGTGTTTTGCTTTCTGTCGCTATAACTTCTCTCACAAAGGATATAACTTCAGCTTCTCTAACATTAGGAAGCTCATAGGTAACTACATAGATACCGGAACGGGCCGTTGCATACTTGGGATAGCGTGGATTGTTCAGCTTATGTAAGTAGAGTTCCTTATCTATCTCAAGGCAGAATTCCAATACTTTAAGGTCTATACAAATAGCGTCTATATAATTAATAGGTACTGGATGCTTCAGGGTATTCCATGCAGCTACTTTCTTCAGAAATTTATCCATAGTTCCAAATCCACAGTATCCCCGGATTTTATAAAATTTTGTTCCCTTAAGGGGTGTCTTAAACTTAGGAACAATCAGAGCTTTGCTCATGAAATAGCTTCGGGTGTGAAGAAGCCGATCATATCCTTCAATTTTGTTAGTTTGGGATGGAAACAAGCGTGAAAGTGATACAGATGACATGAAAGGCTCCTTTTAGCAGAATCTTTAACGACGCCTGCAAGTAGGTATAAATCGCGTCTGGTTGTAGAGTAGTGTATATACATGGAGATTTCAACTATTTTGGTCTAGTTCAGACACGTACGATTATGGGAAAAGGAAAATTTAGTTGTTCAGTGGATTTTATTGATGTAGAATTATAACAAATGAATGTCGGTGTGTTGGATGAAATAATGCTATTCGACGGAAAATCTGTAAAAGTTAATAGCCGAATCCTTTACACTTTTAATCAAGAATTGTCAGAGAGATTCTTTACTCATCTCTCTACTATGGTTCCTTGGATTCAGGCTTATATAGACAATTTTTTAAAAGGTAAGAATGTTGAGGACATATCCAAAAATGAATCAATGTATTACGAAATCAAAGAAGATTCCCTGTTAATTGTTGATAGAGAAACTATAGTTCATCTACTGACCTTTGGAACAGAGAAGCCTGAAGTTCGAAGGGTCATCGCTATAGGGTGCCCTTGAGTACTATATTGGGATGGTGTAGAGGTTATAATAGTGGGTTACAGGAAGAACAGTAGTGTGTGTTGTTCTAATGGAATAATAGCACAATGAAGGAAAGTGGTGATTATATATGTTATGCTGCAAAAATAGTAATAAAATATATCATGAATAAAGGACAAGTATATGAAAGCAATAATGCATAAAAAAGAAAAAAGTGGAAAAGAATTTATCTGTTCAACATTTAACAATTCTAGAGAGTTAGTAACTATATATCATGATTCACATGGTATTTACCAACAACATTGGCAAACAGGGAATGTAGAATACAAAACCAGAGATGAAGCTATTAAAGACAAATTTAATGAATCAGAATATGAATTATCAAACATAGAAGTAGGACATGTTATTGATAGTGTATGGCGACCTGGTTTATGTTTGGATATACCAAAAGCATTAAATATTCAAGAGACTGAAAAGAATAGAGCCAAGAAAGATCTTAAAATATTGATCGAGAAACTACATAATATTCTATTATATGTCGAACCAGATGAAAACGGGCTAAAAACATATAGTCATAAGATTAGAGAACTTCTTATTCTTGCAAGTACAGAAATAGAAAATACATGGACATATTATTTTAGAATTGCAGGTAATCAAAGTGACAGGCTTAATACAAATGATTATGTAAAATTATGTGATAAATTGAGATTACAAGAATATAAAGTAACTTTTATCAGTCATCCAATAAGTATAGAATTACAGCCTTTTTTAAATTGGACTGAATTAAAACCGACTAATTCTATACCTTGGTATAATGCCTATAATAAAACTAAACATAATAAATCAGAAGCGTTCTCAGAAGCAAAGCTTAAATATTGTCTGGATGCAATAGCTGCCAATATAACAATGTTAGCTGTCAGGTATAGTCCTTATGAAATTTTGGAAAAAAATGATATTTGTTCAAATTTAATAAAAGAAAATTTTGAAATTGAAATTATAGAACCCAAGTTGGATAGCTTTTATATTCCATTAATAAAGAGTGTAGAAATGGCATCTGGTGCTTTTTCAGGCCCAAAAGGTTCAAATTTCGAGAGTGAATGGATAATTGATCCATTTTCAATATAATGCAGCATAACATGGCATTTGGAGTAGACGTAACTACTGTCACGGTTCTTGCTGTCGCAAGAACGCGCGCCAGTTTGACGCTACGCTACTCAAATGGTTGTTATATTGACATAAAAAATTTGACAAAAACGAATGGCGGTATATGAACAATTACGCTAAGAAATTAAAACGTGAAATTAACAAATTAGAAAGCTTATATTATAAAAATCGCGTTTTCTATGAAGGACAAGAGTATAAAAAAATACATAGGATTATTGAAAAGGAATATAATGGAAATATAAAAATCCGCAATAAACGAAAAATAATGAACACTTTTCGTGAGACAATATTGATTAGACTGATATCTGCTTTAGAAGTATATCTAATTGATATTGTACGTGAATCCTTTTTATACATTCCTGACGTTTTCTTAAGTAATAATAAAAAAGCTAACTTCACCGATAGTGATATAATCAGGTCTGTCGATATAATTACATTGCAAGAATCAATTGTAAATAAGAAACTACGTGAAATACATAATAGTGGTTTTGATAGTATTATGTTGTTACTTATCAAGCGATTAAAATTGGAAGAGAAAATGATTGTCCCATCACTATCTGTAATGAAAAAATATCATGATATACGTCATCTACTGGTGCATACGTTAGGAGCTACTGATTATCAATTTAGACACCAATATAATACAGATGTTGAGAAAATATTTATAGATCATGACTTTCTTGAAAAAGCATTCAGCGATTTCCGAAAGTTTTTTATGTCATTACAAAGGCAAGTTGATGCTCTTTTCATAACCCCCCGGAGGATGAGAAGTAGTAAAACAAAGAATATAATAGAATATGAAATACAAGTCACTGGTTATGAGGATAATCTTATAGACAATGATTATATGTTTATAGAAAATGATATTATCATACATTCTGGAGAATTGATAAAGAAAATCGTCTACAAGGATAATAAAAAGTGCACACTAATATTATCCGGTTCTAGAAAGAAAATAGAAATCTATCTTTCGAAATTGAAGTTTAACTCAACTGTTTTAAAATACTTAAATCCACTATTAGATGACATTGAGTTTCATAAATATGACCCTATTACAAAGAGATACAAAAAATTATATGCTTCATCAAAGTATATTGATCTGGTAAGAAATAGCTTACCAGGACAACCATGGAATAAGGGCATACACAAAGAGATTGGTAAGAAACTAGACATTCCGTATAAGCAAGTTTCGCGAGCTATTGATTATTTAATCTATTTAAAAGAGTTCAAAGACCAAGTTGACGGTAAGTTGATAGATTTAACAACCTGACGCCATAGAACCAACAATTGGAGCAGACATGCCTATTGTCATGCTTTGTGCTAATGAAGATAAAGGTATAGGGTAAAAACTAGGTGATTCCGTATTAAAGTGGCTGTATAATGTTAGTTGTAAAACAGTGCAAAGCACGCCAACTTCACGGCATGCAACCCAATTGGATGTTATACAGACATCTTTTGGGGCATTCGAAGAAGGACAAGGAAAAGGAAATTCGATAACGAAAGGTTGTTGAAGTATGATGAGCTAATTTAACCTCATAAGAGCGCATCATGAAAATGAGCTTATGACCTCTCCCAGTTTCTTGACAGCGGCTGTTATTACATCAGTTTCGGCCATTGTATATTCCGGCCCAAAGCGGACACCCATTCCGGAGCAATCCGGACAGTGATTCCGGCGTAATCCGGACAGCTATTCCGGGCGAAAGCGGACACTTTTTCCGGTCTTCCGGAATGGCCTAATGAAG
>Ga0334898_1001461_pt1 | contig 26020 bp, 26 predicted proteins | sample GraSluR3_MG_10_FD_207228 | JGI IMG/M metagenome (GOLD analysis project Ga0334898, IMG submission 207228) | Sludge microbial communities from methane-producing bioreactor in Wageningen University, Netherlands - Granular Sludge_3_08-R3 | ecosystem: Engineered > Bioreactor > Anaerobic >... | reverse complement strand
AACGCTTATTAAAGTACGCTATTTTTTAGAATTTATCCACAAAAAAACAACCACAGAAGAAAAAAACAATGAAAAAAGGAGCTTTGCGCTAGCAAAAATTATTTGCTAACGCAACAGCCCCTTTTATTTGTTTTAAAAAAGTCAGTATCCTTCAAAAGATACTGACTTTTTTATTTAAGCTTCATTATACGTATTTCTATTAGTTCCTGACACCTTTTTAATATGTGGCTCGGCCATGGTGTACATGGAATATAAAGACGCGAGCAAATTCAATAGTTTCAGGATGTTTTTCCCTGCTTTACGTATTTTTTTTATACGTGAGGTCATTTTTTTGCCCCGTTTTATGTTTCGATAGATAAAACGAATCATTTATAACACCTTCATCATACCTTCAATCATTTTACATGAATTAGCTGCTGCTTCGTTGACGAACTCATTAAAATTAATGTCTGCACTTGAATCCGCTTTATCGGATATTGCACGGATGATAACACAAGGCACTTTATTTAACTCACATACGTGGGCGATAGCTGCACCTTCCATCTCTGTACAATAGGCACCGAATTTATCGCGCAAATATGTTTTTTTATCATCACTGGCGATAAATTGGTCTCCACTGACAATACGTTCTATGTGAATTCTCACGTTTGAATCTAATGCTTCTCCGGCATCATAGGCTAACTTAATTAGGTGGGAATCCGATGAAAAGACGCTATTATCCATTCGCGGAATTTGTCCTACTTCATAACCAAAGTTACGTGCATCAAAATCATGTTCGATTGCATCCTTCGAAATAACGATATCACCAATTTCTAATTTATTATGTAATGCACCGGCCACTCCTGTGTTGATAATGGCATCCACATAAAATACATCGATTAATATTTGTGTGCATACGGCTGCATTCACTTTTCCGATTCCGCCTCGAACGACCACTGTTTTTTTACCATTTAAAAAACCAATAACAAAATCAAGGGATGCTATTGAGCGAACTTCTTGAACATCCATTTTATTTTTGAGAGCAAGTATCTCCTCTTCCATTGCACCAATTATACCAATAAATTCCATAACAACCTCCTAAGGGTTCATTCACAATGGTTCATTTTCCCTTTTATTATCTCATTAAACTGGCAAAAAGACAAATACTATTTCACGATTAATTCTATAATTTAACACCGTCATCAAAGAGAGGCATTGGCAACCACTTTATATAAAAACCCGGTAGCACTTAGAATTACAAGACTTGCAACCACTGCAATTACAAGAATACTGAGCCCGTCTACAAACAATATTAAAACGATGGGCAATAGTCCTAGTAATCCCGATCCGATGAGTCCTGCCAGTGCATTGGCACTTTGTTTGATAATCGCAGTTTCTGATACCCAATCATAGTAGCCTAACTTTATATCAATAAACATGCCCCACACCGGGATAAACAAACAATAAATTAGTGGAAGCCCAATAATTATGAGGGCACTTAAGAAGCTACTTGCAAACCGTATTGACAGAAGAATCGAGCAGATTAAAGCTGTCGGTATTAGCAATGTTAAATTTACAAGCATCTTACTGTGAAAAATTGTTTTTGGACTGATGGGTAGTGATTGCAGTATCCAGATGTTTTTTCCCTCTAAAGAAAGAGAGAAACACGCAGTGCAGCTCATTCCCAATAAAGCGCAAATGATAAATGGCAACATACTTTCAATCAAACGCTCGGCGCCTTCCATAGGAATCATTTCCATGATCATCTCTGTCGGTAAAAATAATGCCGAAATACTAAGCACCCATGCCATGAGAAGACCCATTCCTACATTGAGTACATAAACTGAACTCGAAAAAAAACGTTTCAATTCTTTTTTATAGAGGGCTTTCATGGGCGTTCCTTCTTCTAATACATCTAATTGATAGTTTGAACGCGTACTATGGGTGAATAATGCTGTATTAATGGCTTTATATTTTTTTGAAAGCAAGGCAAGAAATAAGAGATACCAAGCCATTGAAAGTCCAATGAATATTCCCAGTGAGATGATATTATTCTCTATGACTGCCTCCGTAAAAAGCGAAGCCAATGGATAGAGGTCATTAATCATATCCCCAATCATCCCACCCATATTTGTCATGTCCTCTGTAGTAAAGGAGGATTGATCGACTTTTCCCATGAAAAAAGATAAGGTTAAAAAAGCCATCAAAAAGAGGAGGGAAAAAATGGTTACCAAGGCATTGGTGTGACGAAATTTTGACGCTACCCATACAATCAATGCTCCAATTATTGCTGCAATTGTTGTTGGAAATAGCGGTGCAATGAGCATGCCCACAAGCCAAATGGGATAAAACAAGGCAGATACGGTATTATGCTGTACATATGCAATGCCCATCGGTAACATAACAAGTAAAACCACACCTACGTTTAAGGCATACATTACAAGAAAACGGCTAGCGATAATCGTCCGTGTTTTTACCGGAAGGGACATGACCATCTCATAATCCTTAAGGGCAAACAAGGTTCCATTCGACTTTAAGACTGTGAAAAACAAAAGGAGAAAACTAGATACCACCAAGCCGTAAGCCGGTAAAACCTCACTAAGGCCCATCACCGAAAAACTGACCCCAATCATATATGAGTATCCCATTAAAGATGCCGATAAAAGAAGTACAACGACCAACATTAAATAGAATCTGCCTTTATTTCTAGAATAACCTTTGTTTTTTAAGGCATTGAATTTTAACTGATTAATGAGTAAAGCTTTACATAATAATAGCGTATTATTTTTCATCGGCAACCTCCATAAATAGTTCCTCCAAGGATCCGTCTTTAATGAGATCTTGTGTATCTCCATAGGCCATTAAATTTCCGGATTTAATCATGGCGATTTTATTACATAATTTTTCTGCCACTTCCAATACATGGGTAGAAAAAAACACTGCACTTCCTTCAGCACAAAGCTCACGCATGGCATTTTTTAAGGTTATTGCTGCTTTCGGATCGAGTCCAACAAAAGGTTCATCTAAAATAAGAAGTTTAGGTTTGTGAACAAGCGCGGCAATAATGGCAACCTTTTGCTTCATTCCATGAGAATAAGAGGATATGACATCGCCTAGAGCCGGTGTGATTTCAAATGCCTCACCATATTTTTGAATACGGTTCGTTCGTTCCTTGGCAGGCACACCAAAAATATCCGCAATAAAGTTTAGATATTGAATGCCTGTCAGATGCTCATATAAATCCGGATTATCCGGGATATAGGCCATCATTTTTTTACACGCAAGGGGCTGGGTCTTTATGGATATATTGTTGATTGTTATTTCTCCTTCTTCAAAATCAAGAATCCCTACCACGGATTTGATTGTCGTACTTTTTCCGGCACCATTATGACCAATGAAACCCAAGATGTCTCCAACTTCAACGGTCAAGGACAGGTTATTCACGGCTTTTTTTCCACCCTTATATGTCTTAGAAAAGTTCTTTATTTGTAGCATGCTATCTTCCTCCTATTCTTGGTCACAAGGTGATGAAATAAAGGTAATCTTCCTTGCTTTTCTTTTTCCATCAGGCTTGTTGCTTATGGCTTCATTGATCAATGCTCCAATTTTTTCAGTAAATGCAATCATTTCTTCATCTGAAAGCATTAGCGTCGACATGCCCATGAAATATAAATCTTTGGCAAAATCAACATTTTCATTTTTTAAATAGCGATGAAAAGCTCCCATAATGTCTAATAGACCTACATCAAGTATTTGCCCCAGTTCCTCTGGAGAATCTCCTTCGCCGATGGGATTCTTTTTTAGTGCATAGACCTTTTCAACGGTTCCTCGAATTCTATTTTCTTTGACTGCATGCACAAATCCGGCTTTTTCTAATGTTTTAATCTGACGGTAGAGTGTCGCTTGGGCAATATCCGACAATTCTTCTGCAAGTTGTGAGGTTGTCGCTTCTCCTAAAACCATGCATGTCTGAAGAATTCTAAGTCGTGTCGGATTCATCATTAGTTTATACCTGTCTGAAACATTTCCGCTTTTTTTCATCTCATCTTCCTTTCCATTTCCTTTCAATATGTTTCCACAAAAAAACAGTATCAATAACGATAACATTATCACTTATGATAATATTACCACTATTGATACTATTTGTCAATTCCATTACTACTTATTTTTCCAATGGTAGTTTTCATTCGAATACGATGCTATCTCGTCAAAAATATATCCTTCGCCATAGAGCATATCATATTGGAAAAGATGCAAGCGTGTGTTACGTGCTTCTTCCGTCAAGTCCTGTTGATGGGTCGCTGCAATCGGTCCGTTATTATGTGTCAACTTGGCACGATCAAGAACTTTAGCGGCCAGTTCATAGGTCATAAGATCTTGATCATGGTGGTCCATAGAATAATTACTCCAAATAACATACTCCGTCGCATAAAGGTTGCCGTCCCTTAAGTCTTCTTCTGTTAATCCTATTGGTGGCAGATGATCTCCATAGAGTACTAGCATGGTCGGTTCGGTATGATGATCCAAGACGTCAATAAGTTCTTCGATAAATGCATCCACCTCTTCTAACTGATTCAGATAATAGCCATAGGGATCTTCTTCCGGGTATTTTCCATGAGGCTGAACAGATACTGCAAAGATAAAATCCCGAGCACTCGTTGCGTCCATACGCGCGATAATCTCATGAAGGTAGACTTTATCCTTGGCCCAACCCAATGTGTTGAACTCTACATCCTCCATTCCTTCCAATGACAAAAATTCATCAAATCCCAGTTGTTTATAGACGACATCTCGACTATAAAATTCACCGATATTATTATGCATTGCATAAGTCGCATAACCGTGATTTTTCAGATTATAAGCTAAACTTTCCGCCGCTTTCTCTTTTAAAATGCCATTATATGGATATTCGCCTAAGCCAAAAAAATCCAAGGTCATGCCGGTAAGTACTTCGAACTCTGTATTTGCTGTACCGTCACCTAATACAGGCACGGTCAATTCACCCGATGAATAATTATCCATAAGTTTTTTGTAAGTCTTTAGTGGCTGTTCATGACCTGTGTTCTTAAGGAGACGTTCTACATTAAATACCGATTCTAACTGAACCATAATAATATTTGGTTTGATTGTCACTTGTTTTTCCTGTTTTGTACGCTTCCACGCCTGCTCAACCATCTCCTTCGAGTAACCTTCAGGTTCTTCGATCCCCTGTCCGATTAAGCTATCGGTAAAGGAATACGTGAAGCCGTAATTTTCATAATTTTCTACAAGATCAACCGATTCAACTGGCCTTGAACCTTCCTCAGAATGTAGTGGTACAATTGTTAATACACCTAAAAAAGCACTAACCATACCTACCGTTATCATACTTCGCTTTCGCTGACTGACAGGAATGTGGCGAATCGAAAGAGACTTCATGATTTTGAAAAGCAAGAAGCCCAATCCAAAAAATCCCATAATAAGCCAAGTCATTTGCATGCCTGAAAAATAATTGGGTAACAATAAGATGGCATTCTTAATGACTTTGAAATCCATAGCTGTCATCGGTGCTGTTCGAAAAAAATTCAGCATAATAAAATTCGTCACTCCGATAGCCACCCATGCAAATGTAACTAAAAATTCAAGCATATAGCGTATTCTAAATATGCCCGCAATCGATAACGTTAGCATAATAATCAAGGCATTTAGCCAAAAATATATCGTTTTTTCTGATGCAAATGCAAAGAGCTCCGAAATCGAGCGTCCATTCAAAATTTCTAACAAACAATTCATTGCTAATGCAATAAGTAATAATCGTAACATTGGCAAACTATATTCACCGATTTTTTTCATTTCTATACATATCCTTTTCTTTCATATTAAATATTTACATTTATTACAATATTCTATCACTAAAGCTAAATATGTCAATAACGATATTTCCTTGACTTAAACACCTTAAAATGATATTCTATCCATGATATTTATACATGAATCTTATACTTTAAATGTAGTCCTGTGAGGCTAACAAAGGAGATTATTATGATTAAAGGCAAACACTTGATTGAACCTACCGATTTAACCCTTGAGGAATTAGACCTACTTTTTGATCTTGCTTTAGCAATTGAATCTAATCCTAAAGATTACCTCAGTGAACTCAATGGTTATCTTTTAGCATCTTTATTTTATGAACCTTCAACACGAACACGATTTAGTTTTGAGGCTGCTATGCTCAGACTTGGCGGACAAGTCATCGGATTTTCCGAACCCAACTCATCGTCTGTTTCCAAAGGCGAATCTGTTGCAGATACGATTCGTACGGTTGCCTGTTATGCGGATATTGCCGTCATGCGCCACCCAAAAGAAGGTGCGCCAAAACTTGCATCAAAACATTCACCCATACCAATCATCAATGCAGGTGATGGGGGCCATCAGCATCCAACACAAACCCTGACAGACCTCTTAACCATTCGTTCATTAAAAGGGTCGATTCATCAAAACGTTGTTGGGTTTTGTGGCGATTTAAAATTTGGCCGCACCGTACATTCCCTTGTCAAAGCCATGGCCCGTTATGATAATATGACCTTCGTCTTCGTCTCACCGCCTGAACTTGCCATGCCTGCTCATATCAAAGATTCTCTTGGGTCTCACAACATTATTGAAGTTAATAATTTAGAGGATGTTATTGATCAAATCGATATTTTATATATGACACGGATTCAGCGCGAACGTTTCTTTAATGAAGAAGAATACCTTCGCCTAAAAAGCTATTTTGTATTAACAAAAGATAAATTATCCACCGCAAAAGACGATATGATTGTCATGCATCCATTGCCTAGGGTCGATGAGATTCATCCGAGTGTAGATGAAGATCCTCGGGCTGTTTACTTCCAGCAAGCCCAATACGGAATGTACGTGCGAATGGCTCTGATATTGAAGCTTTTGAAAGGAGACGCCCATGCTTAAAGTCGAATCGATAAAAAGAGGAATTGTTATTGACCACATTAGTGCCGGCCTTGGCTATCGAATATTTACTGAACTCAAACTTGACCAAGTCGATTATACAACGGCTTTGATACGCAATGTCCCTTCAAAGAAGCTGGAAAAAAAAGATTTAATTAAAATCGACAATGTCGTTGATCTTGACTTGGATATGCTAGGACTTTTAGATCCAAATATTACTATCGTAATTATCGAAGATGAGCACGTTCATGAAAAAATCAAACTATCCCTACCTAAAAAAGTTCACGGTATCTTGAAATGTAAAAATCCACGTTGTATTAGTACCGTTGAAAAAATCGAAGATATTGCATTTTACTTAATGAATCCGGACACACACGAATATCGTTGTGAATATTGCGACACACCCTATTACGCCAATAAATCCTAATTTTCTATGATGAAATGTAGCACATAAAATAGAAAGGTGATGCATATGTTACAAATAAACGCATTACGCTATAGCATCGGAGAGCGTTGTCTTTTTGATGATCTAACCCTTACAGTAGACCGACCGGATAAAGTCGGTCTTATTGGTATTAACGGATCTGGAAAAACGACTCTTCTTCGCATGATTGCAGGACTTCTTCTTCCAGATGAAGGCACCATTACCGCACCCAAAAATTTTCGAATTAATTACTTACCCCAAGATCCTGTTTTTCCCGAAGACCAACGGATCATTGATTATATTTTTGATAGTGACCTTCCGGTCATTAAAACCTTAAAAAATTACGAGAACACCTTGGAAGAACTCCATGTTCATCCTAACAACGAGGCCTTGGCAAAAGAGCTCATAAGTCTTCAGGAGGCTATTAATCGTCTTGATGGTTGGGATTTAGAAAGCCAGATTAAGTCCGTCATTACTAAACTCAATATTCCAAATATTAAAACGCCTGTTTCCCAACTTTCCGGTGGTCAGAAAAAACGGGTTGCCTTAGCTGCCGCAATTTTACGGCCTTCAGATTTGCTGATTCTTGATGAGCCGACCAACCATCTTGATGATACGACTATTCAATGGCTAGAGGATTATTTAAAGAGTTACACCAAATCTTTACTCCTCGTTACACATGATCGATACTTCTTAGACCGTGTTACCAATCGCATTGTTGAATTGGATCACGGTCAGTTATATAGTTACCAAGGGAATTATTCGACCTTTGTTGAAAAAAAAGCAGAACGTCTTGAACTGGCCGGTTCTTTAGAACAAAAGCGGAAAAATCTCTACCGAAAAGAATTGGCTTGGATGCGCACCGGTGCCAGAGCACGTTCTACAAAACAAAAAGCTCGTATTGATCGTTTTCATGAAATCGAAAACCAATCCTTTATTACAGATAGCTCTGAAGTTGATCTTCTTACAGGCTATCGGCGCATGGGGAAAAAGACCATCGAGCTTGAACATGTAAGTATGGGATTTGATGACATCATACTTTTTAAAAATTTTTCCGTTTTGTTTCAACCCAATGACCGTGTCGGTATTATCGGACCCAACGGTACCGGAAAAACAACACTCTTAAATTTAATCACCGGACAACTTGAACCCAAATCCGGCACCATAGAAATCGGACCCACCATAAAAATCGGATACTATAGCCAGCATTTCCCTGAACCGGATATAAGCATGACACTTATTGATTATATTCGAGAAACGGCTGAATATGTTACAACAGAAAGCGGAGACCGTGTAACCGCTACTGTCATGTTAGAACGGTTTTTGTTTGATAAAAACACGCATTATTCACCCATTGAAAAACTCTCCGGTGGTGAAAAACGTCGTCTCTTTTTACTCAAGATTCTTATGGAGTCACCCAATGTATTAATGCTTGATGAGCCGACCAACGACTTGGATATTGATACCTTAAAAGCCTTAGAAGACTATTTAGATGACTTCGTCGGCATTGTTATCGTCGTCTCTCACGATCGCTATTTTCTTGATCGCGTATGCCGTCGCCTATTTATTATGCAAGCCCATTCAACCCAGATTAAGGTATTGACCGGAAACTATAGCGATATCATTGAACAACATGGCTACGAAGCCATCACCGGACTCGATCTTCTTAAAACAGATTCGACAAAATCCAATACCAATGATACCTTTAAACCGGATTCAACAACTCAAGTTTCATCAACAGCCGTTTCTGAAGGCGAAAACCAGCCAAGAAAATTAACCTATAATGAAAAAAGAGAGCTTGAAGGGCTTGATACGCGTATTGATGCTTTAGAAAAGAAACTGGACGAATTAGAACAAATCCTTCAAGAAAATCAATCCAATTATTCCCTTCTGGAAGAAAGCATGAGCGAAAAAGAGGACGTAGAAACACAGCTTCTTGAGGCAATGGAACGTTTAGAATATCTGTCTACCTTACGCCAATAAATCAACGGATTGTATTTTTTTCCGAATTTGGTATATAATAAGGTTGTATCAACTTAACAATCAAAAGGAGGTAACGTATGAAAAATGCAAACAAAGTAACGATGGGCGGAGATCCTGTAACAATTATTGGTGAAGAAATTGCTGCCGGTGCCCAAGCACCTGATTTTACAGTATTAAACTCGGACCTAGGTCCGGTAACACTTGCAGATGCAAAAGGAAAAACAGTCATTATTAGTGTGGTTCCTTCCATTGATACGTCAGTATGTGCAGAACAAACACGACGATTCAACAAGGAAGCATCCACATTAAAGGATACACTTATCTATACAATTAGCGTTGATTTACCTTTTGCTCTAGGCCGTTTTTGTGCTGCTGAAGGCATTGACAATATTCAAGTTCTATCCGATCATAAGGAATTAGATTTTGGTATGAAGTATGGGTTTGTCATTGAGGAACATCGTCTTCTTACTCGAGGCATTGTCATTATTAACCCGGAAGGTAAAGTTGAATACGTTGAATATGTTGACGAAGTTACCACGCACCCGGACTATGACAAAGCTTTAGACGTTGCGAAAAAAATAAGCGAATAGGAGATTAGTTATGGACATCTATTTTGAAAAACTGCAGGAACTTGCAGCGGTATACTCCCCTAAAATTCTAGGTGCACTTGTCACCTTGATTCTTGGCTGGATTATTATCGGTCGTATTCGAGCCTTATTACCCCGCTTCTTTGATCGAATGAAACTGGATGCCACTATCAAGCCATTTTTAACCGCTGTAGCATCCGTTTCACTTAAGGTTTTAGTTGTTGTTATTGCCTTAAATATACTTTCCAGTCAAGCCATTGCTTCACTCGTAGCCCTTATTGGTGCTGCCGGATTAGCGATTGGTTTGGCATTACAAGGAACGTTAACGAATCTTGCCGGCGGTGTTATTATTCTTATCTTACGACCTTTTCAAGTTGGCGACTTTATTACTGCTGCCGGTCACTCAGGTACTGTTGAAATGATTCATATCTTCAACACAATCCTAGTGACACCTGACAATAAAGTGATTAATATTCCAAATGGATCACTTTCCAACACAGATGTAATTAATTACAGTATAAAAGAAACACGCCGTGTGGATTTAACCTTTGGCGTGTCCTATGATGCTGATATTGAAACTGTTAAATATATATTAACATCTGTTATTGATGCACATGAATTGATATTAAGAGATCCTGAGCCATTCATCCGCTTAGCCGAACACGGTGATAGCGCTGTTGTCTTCGTTATACGTGTTTGGACCAACAAAGCAGACTATTGGACAGTACATTTTGACTTACAAGAAACTGTTATGAAAGAATTTAATAAAGCAAATATCGGTATTCCTTATCCTCAAATGGATATTCATTTTGAGAAGGAATAATCCGTGTTAATGAGTGTCAGTGCATTTTCATCTATGCCGCTTGAGGTAAAGATATCATGGTTATCCATGATATAAATACACTCGACACCCTCTAAGGTCTCGACAAGTTCGAGGCCTTTTTCTTTACCTACAGCAAACAAGACGGTTGATAGTGCATCTGCATCAATGGATGTTTCCGCAACAACGGATACCGCACCGATATTATTTCGAACAGGATAACCATCTTCCGGGCTTAATATATGATGATATAATACACCATCCTCTTCAAAATTTCGTTCATAAACGCCTGATGTTACAATCGTGTTATCCGCTTCTTCAATGATCCCAAAGTATTTATTACGCACATCATAGGGGTCTTGTAAACCTACTTTAAATAAGGTGTTCTCATCTTTTTGTCCAATAAGCATAACATTACCGCCTAGGTTAATAATACTTTTTGTAATGCCTTGACCTTTTAAGTAATCTGCCACTTGATCGGCTGCATACCCTTTTGCTATGGCGCCTAGGTCAATCGCCATACCTTTTTCAAGATACACGGTTTGTTTGGCTTGATCGAATTGAATTTTTTGAAAGTCTACATAGGATAAAGCTTCTTCTAATTCATTTTCCTTCGGAATTCGTGCTTCATCTGTTCCGATTCCCCATAAACGTATAACCGGTTCCATTGTAACATCAAACTTTCCATCAGATAATTCACTAAATTCAATTGATTTTTGTATAACATAAAATGTATCTTCACTGACAGCTACCGGACCATGACCTGCCGACTTGTTGATGGCTGTAATTTCACTTTCCGAAACATTCAGAGACATCTTCGCTTCAATATCTTTGATAATATCAAAGCTTTCTTTCAAAAGATTCTCATCCTTGCTTCCGAAAATCTGGATAGAGATTACCGTGCCTAAAACAATCTGACTATCCGAGATTGATTGGCTCATATCCGGGCTTTTTTGACATCCGGATACGATTAAGATGAGTATTAAAAAGAGTATCGTTGCACTATAACTTTTTTTCACTGTATTCACTTCCTCTATACAATCTTGAGGGTCCAGTCTTCTGCGGACCACTCATGGGTAATAAATGGCTTGTAGAATTCCGGATCATGACTCACCAGAATAATGGTTCCTTTAAAGGCTTTCAGTGCACGCTGAAGTTCTTCTTTAGCATCAACATCTAAGTGATTGGTCGGCTCATCAAGGACTAGCCAGTTAACTTCTCTAAGCATGATTTTGGTTAAGCGTACTTTTGCCGCTTCTCCACCACTTAATACCATCATTAAACTGGTAATATGTTCATTGGTGAGTCCTGCTCTGGCCAATGCAGCTCGAACCTCGCGATTGGTCATTGCCGGATACTCGCTCCAAATCTCTTCAATGGCGGTATTCTTATTGTCCTTTGAACTCTCTTGTTCAAAGTATCCCGGTTCAAGATAATCCCCTAAATGGACTTTTCCACTGACCGGTTCAATAATTCCTAAAAGGGTTTTAAGCAATGTTGATTTTCCAAGTCCGTTCACCCCTTTTAATGCCACTTTTTGTCCCCGCTCTAAGACTAAGTTTAAGGGTTTCGTTAAGGGTTCATCATAGCCAATGACTAGATTTTCCGTCTCGACAACAAATCGCGCTGCTGCACGTGCTTCATTAAATTTAAAGCTTGGTTTGACTTTCTCATATACTTTTTCGACAATTTCCATTTTATCCAATTGTTTTTGACGACTTTTTGCCATATTGGTTGTGGCGACGCGAGCTTTATTCTTTGCGATAAAGGTCTCTAATTTATCGATTTCTTTTTGTTGTTTCTCATAGGCCTGTTCTTGTTGACGCTTTTTAAGATCATTCATACGCTCAAAATTTTCATAGTCTCCCTTATACCGGGTAAGAATTGATGATTCAATATGATAAATCACATTAACGACTTCATTTAAGAAGGTGGTATCATGGGAGACTAGAATAAATGCATTTTCGTAGTCAATCAAAAACTTTTTCAACCACAGAATATGCTCATAGTCTAAGTAATTGGTCGGCTCGTCTAAGATTAATATCATTGGACTTTCTAAAAGCAGCTTTGCCAACAAGACTTTTGTCCTCTGTCCGCCACTTAGTTCGGATACATCCTTGTCTAAACCGATATCCCCTAATCCAAGGCCGTTGGCAATCTCCTCGACTTTAGCATCGATCATATAAAATCCATGGTGCTCAAGTGTATGTTGAATATCACTTACATCATCCATAATCGTTTGGAGTTCGTTCTCGTCAACGTCTCCCATTTTTTCATACAGTTTTAACATTTCTTCTTCTAAATCATACATATATGAAAAAGCACTACGTAATACATCACGTATCGCTTGTCCTTTTTCAAGCACGGTATGTTGGTCAAGATAACCTGTTGTAATTCGATTACACCATTCGACCTTACCGGAATCCGGCATTAACTTGCCGGTAATAATATTTAAAAATGTGGATTTACCTTCACCATTGGCACCGACAAGCCCAACGTGCTCGCCTTTTAGTAAACGGAAAGACGCATCTTCAAGAATCGTTCTTCCTCCAAAATCATGATTAACGTGTTCTACAGTTAGTATACTCATATATAATTCCTTTTCTTACTTGCATAATTGAATTTAATAAACATATCATATAATACTTGGTTTTTGAAAAAAAAGCAAATTTATACTTCCATATATTACAATAATATGATATAATGATTTCAAATAGAAATTTACTTTGGAGGTTATATTATGTCATTATTTGGAAGTTTATTAGGTAGAGGAACAGGCAACATCAATGTTGTCGAATTAAAAGAAAAAATAGATCGTAAGGAAAAAGGGGCCCTTTACTTAGATGTGCGTACACCCATGGAATTTAGCTCAAACCACATTAAGGGTTTTAAAAACATTCCTGTCGATCAAGTGCCACAACGCCTTGGTGAAATCCCTAAGGATAAGGAAATCGTCGTTATTTGTCAGTCAGGCGCACGGAGCAGTTCTGCTGTCCGCTTTTTAAAACAAAATGGTTATGAAAACGTCATTAATGTTTCCGGCGGTATGGGTGCCTGGATGATGCACCGATTTTAATCCGGCCATAGGAGCCGTTCAAGAGTAGGCTGTAAATTGTAGTCACGACATGTGTCGAGATAGGATTTGCTAAGCCTGCTTTTTTCATGCCGTTTATAGGCGCGAATCATTATATTTTTAGGCGTATGTTCCATATCGATAAATTCCATGATTTGGACATCATATCCATAGCTTTTTAAAATCTCCCCCCGAAGTCCATCTGTCATTAGTGCTGCCATACGTTCTTTTAATAAGCCATACTGAAGAATTCCTTCCATAGGCTTAATCTGCATCTGTTGATAGATTTCTTTGTGACAGCATGGCACAGCCATGATGACTTTGGCATTCCACTTGACGGCTTTTTCTAAGGCATAGTCCGTTGCTAAGTTACAGGCATGCAAACTAATCACCATATCAATGGGTGCATCGTATTCAAACATGGCAATGTCGCCTACTCGAAAGTCTAACTGCTTATAGCCGAGTTCCTGTCTAAGTATATTTAAATTATGAATCACGGATTCTTTGAGATCGAGCCCGATAATTGTTGCATTTATCTTTTTTATTTCAACTAAATAATAATACAAAGCAAAGGTAAGGTAGGATTTTCCACAACCGAAATCAACAATCGTTGGAGAATCTGTCTCTAGATCGTTTAGACTGTCTTCAATAAATTCCAAATAGCGGTTTATTTGTCTGAATTTATCATACCATTTTTTCTTGACACAACCATTTGCTTCCATAATGCCTAAGTGAATTAAAAAATCAATCGGTTGGCCTTCTTTTAGGATATATGCTTTTTCCACATTGTGTTTTCGGGCCTTGGGAACATCTGAATTTTGTCGTTTTGTTACATGCACTTTTCCTTTTTTTGAAATCCGTAAAGCCCATTCATTTTCTAACGTTATTATTTGGATTTGTTTATAGTGACTAGCTAACTGGGCCATTTGCTCAATCAACTCTTCTTGTTTCACATTCGTATGAAAGGCTTGCTCTTGTGTAAAGGCTTCGAATTGATAATAGCTTTCTTCGTCATCGATTCGCCAAACGATTGTCTTTGTATATGCATATGTTTTTTGTCTAGGATCACTTAAAATCGCTTTAACAATTATTTCTGTTTGAGCCTGTTTTAATATATCTACTAGGTCCATATCAACCCTCCTTTGTCTTATAAGTGAAAATGGGATATGACCCTTAGGCCATATCCCTATATTAGAAAATTCTTATCTATACAACTTATGCCTTGTTGATCGAACCGAACATTTCCATTTTCTCTTTTACTGTATCTTTAATTGCTTGGTATCCGGGAGCTAATACTTTACGAGGGTCAAAACCTTTACCTGTTAAGTCTTTGTCTTCTTCAAAGTATTTACGTGTTGCTGCAGTAAATGTTAATTGACATTCTGTGTTGACGTTAATCTTAGATACTCCAAAACTGATTGCTTCTTGAATCATTTCAATAGGAATACCTGTTCCACCATGAAGAACTAAAGGCATTTCACCTGTTAATTGTTGAATTTTTTCAAGTGTTTCAAAGCTAAGACCTTTCCAGTTTTCAGGGTATTTTCCGTGAATATTACCGATACCTGCAGCTAAGAAATCAATTCCTAAATCTGCAATACGCTTACATTCATCAGGATCTGCAATCTCACCCGAACCAATAACACCATCTTCTTCGCCACCGATTGAGCCAACTTCTGCTTCAACAGAAAGACCTTTTTCGTGCGCGATTTTAACGATTTCTTTTGTTTTCTCAACATTCTCTTCAATACCGTAGTGTGAACCATCAAACATAACTGATGAGAAACCAGCTTCAATAACTTTAAATGCATGCTCATAACTACCATGGTCTAAATGAAGTGCTACAGGAACTGTAATGTTTAACTCTTTTATCATACCGTTAACCATTCCAACCACTGTTGCATAACCACCCATATATTTACCGGCGCCTTCAGACACACCAAGAATTACCGGTGAATTATTTTCTTGTGCAGTTTCTAACACTGCTTTCGTCCACTCTAAGTTATTAATATTGAATTGTCCTACTGCATATTTACCTTCTTTTGCTTTTTTTAACATTTCTGCTGCTGATACTAACATTGACTACCTCCGTTTTATGAACTTATTCATTTATTTAAGAACTACATAGTTACCATATCTGAAAAGAATTATACATGAAAATCGTTAATATTTCAACAACCGTTTAGCTCTCACGCAAAATTATTTCAATACGTCGTTGAATTCCTTCAATTTTTTCATCTTCTTGACTAATTTCTTGTCGCAGTACCGTATTGATATCTAGTATTTCGACAACAAGAAGATTCAAGGACGAAGTAAAGCTTTCAATGACTTGGTCAAACGACTTCTCTTGAAAGGCTTTTCGAATCCATTCATCCGGCATAGATAAAAAGTGTCTCACTTCTTCATCATTGTAGAGCTTAATTCGATTCAATGCATTATGGAACTTTCGAAGTCCCCATTGAATTTTATTAATTGTATTTTGCGCCTCATCTATATACTTATATTCTTTAATAACACTTAAGACATTACCTTCTGATGTTTTTTCCCAGAAGGCTTTTGCCTTTTCTAAGTTTTCCCTGGCAACATTAACCTCTGTAATTAGCCATTCACCTTCACTGACGACTTCACGCATGGCTATTTTTTCTTTTTCATAGTCATAGGCTTGTGTAAACATCTGGTGAAGCTCCTGTACTTTTTCCGACGTTGGTTCTTCTGTTATGGACACAATTTCTTTAAGAAGTTCTTCATATTCTTCTTCAATAGAAATATATTCTTGAAGTCGCTCATCAATATCAAAAATCGCATTTGAAATACGTTCTTTTTCACCCTTTAATTTTTCATATTGTAGCCGCGCAACATAAAGTCCCTCCTGCTCTTTGGCCAATTTCTCAACTTTTGATTCAAGCAAATCATTAACAATTGACGAAAACGTCATTTTTTCAAGTTCTTCAAAATCCTTCTCATCCTCTAGAAGGCTCGTATAGATAAGTTCTTCTTTTGCATCCAAAATCATCTGCTGTTTTTCAAGCAATTGCCTTTTTTCTATCAAGCTTTGTCGTTGATGTCGTCCGTCATTAATACGGATAAATTTGTCTCGAATATACCTTTCATCCATCATTCTCCCTCATTCCTTCCAATACGTATTACATGCCTTGCTCTGCAATTTTGGCCAACGGACTACGCTCAACACGCTTAAGTGTTACATGTCCGGTTATATCATAGGGTTTCATCTTTTCAACCGTATAAATCAAACCATTCGACTTCGAGTCAACATAGTGATTATCAATCTGGTTATCGGATGGGTCCCCTAAAAAAACAAATTTAGATTCTTTACCTGCACGAGTTAACATGAGTTTAGCTACATGAGGCGTAATCTCTTGCGCTTCATCAACAATCACTAATGCATTTGTAAACGTTCGACCACGCATATAGGTAAATGTCTTTGTCTCAATAATACCCCGTTGGCGATACTGTTCAATAAATGACTCCACTGCAAAACTCCGTTCCATGGATATGCCATCTTTTGAGGTTTCTTTGATATCTGTCAAGTTCTCTATGGCATCATAAAAACTTCCCATCCAAGGACGTAGTTTTTCTCGTTCATCTCCCGGAAGATATCCGATATCATTACCGGCAGCAACCACCGGTCGTACAAAAACAATTTTACGGTACTTATTGTTTTCGATGACATTTTGAAGTGCTGTTGCTGTAGCTAAAATTGTCTTACCTGATCCGGCCCCTCCTGTCAAACTCAAGAAATGAATATCCGGATCCATCAACAATTCAAATGCCATTTTTTGCTCACGATTGAGCGGTGTAAGTCCCCATGCCTTTTCATTGCTATATTTGAGGGGCACAAGCTTTTGTCCATTATATCGAGCAAGTACTTCATGTCCTGTTTTATTGGTACTTTTTATATGCAAGAATTCATTCGGATAAACATGTCCCTCTAATTCTTCGGGTAACTCTAATCCTTCAGAATAGATTTGATCGATCTCTTCAGAGATCATCTCATAGTCGCGATATCCTTTATAAATATCCTCCGTCATGATTTTATCATTCTGATAATCTTGAACCTCAACCCCTAAACTTTTGGCTTTGATACTCATGTAGAGATCTTTTGTGACTAGTATTGTAGGTATACTCTCAGCAAGTTGAAGATTTTTTGTAACGGCAATGATTTTTGTATCATTTTTTTGAACATCGATTCCATTAGGAAAGCCCGAGGTATCTAAATGGTTAAGTTCTACACGTAGTGTACCACCGGTATCTAAGGGAATGCCTTTTTGAATATCTCCTTGCTTCATTAAAGCCTGTAATTCTTTGGCGACTTTTCTTGCTGAAAAACCAACAACCCCTTCCCGTGTCTTTAGATTATCTAATTCCTCAATAGCCAAAATAGGTATAATAACATTATTATCTTCAAAGCTATGTAGAAAATTCGGGTCGTGAATCATTACATTGGTATCAATGACATAGTTTTTAATCATAAGTCATTCCTCCTTAGTAGAAAGTATTCAGTTAAGTTAAGGGATGTGCAAAGTGTTTGTAGCAGACCGGAAGGTATTTTTCCAATCCGCCTATATCAATAGGATTGCCTTCATAAACCGGCTTCCCATCAACAAGCTTTAAATTATGTGTTGCTTTGCTATTACAATACCAACAGACTGTTTTGATCTCTTCAAGTTTATCAGCTAGGGCTAGGAGTTGCTTTGAAGCTTCGAATAATTCCAAGGTATAGCTCACACGTAATCCATAACAGATAACAGGGGTATTATATGTTAAGGTAATCTCTCGAAGTTGATTCACATGTTCTTTCGTCATCATCTGAACTTCATCCACTAAGACACAATCTATTTTTTCATGTTGTTTCATATGTTTTTGAAAAACTTCTAATACATTGCTTGTATCCTGAATCATCTCGGCTTCCATTTTAAATCCGGCACGTGTTGAAATATAGCCGTCACTACGTGTATCCATACCGGGAATCATTAACAAGACTTTTTTTCCTTGGGTTTCATAATTATGTGCTGTTGCAATTAAATTTAATGATTTTGCCGAAAAAACTGTTCCGTACTTAAAAAATAATTTTGCCATCGTGGACCTTCCTTATATTCTAATTATACTCTAATTTACGTATTTTTTAAATGATTTTTCTGTAAACTATGATGTTTTTCGTTGAATTACTGATAATTCATGAAGAGCACGGGTACAAACAGTGTAGTAGAGTCGTTGCTCTCTTTTTTCTTGGTAGTGGTATTTGTCATCGGTCATGACGTAAACACAGTCAAACTCTAAGCCTTTTGCCAAATAGCTGGGAATAATAATCGTACCTTTTTTGTAAAATTGATCTTCGTTGTCTAATAGACCAATCTCGTCATAATCTTGCATCATGTCGTATAACTCACGTGCGTGGGCTTTGGTCTTGGCAATAATAGCAATGGATCGATACCCATCCGCTTGATTGGCTTTTATCCTTTTAATCAAGTATTCCCGCTGCTCATCGTGTGATTGTAATGTTGTTTGAACAGGCTCTTTACCTTCTCGAAGGGCATTTTCTGCATCCTTCACGCCTAAAATCTGATTACAAAAATCGCTGATTTGTTTGGTCGAGCGATATGTTTTTTCTAATCGAATATGCTTTGGTTCACTTCCAAGAAAATCTTCAATATCTCCACTAACTTTTGAGGACATATATGGATGTATGCTTTGATTTGGATCTCCTAACAAAGTATATTTTGCATGTCCATAGATAAGCTTTATAATTTGATAGTGCAATAAGGTATAGTCTTGAGCTTCATCGATAAAGACATATTTCACCTTATGAACTTCCTTGATACGGTCTAAGCGTCCTTTCATATAGAGTAGTCCCAGCGCATCTTCAAAATATAAGTCTCTGCCTATCGTCATAATATTTTGTGACTGTAAAAAATCATTATATAAGTCTAGTAAATCTAATGATGTCATTCTACGGACCTGTTGCGTAATCGGCTTAAACTTTTGCTTTAAATACATGATTTTTTTCTTCTTTATCTCACGTTTGTTGTAGTACTCATCACCATTTAAAAGCTCTTGTTCATAACGATAGGAAACCGCTTGACGCACTGTTTGAAGCTTTGCCATTAAACGATTTCTCACCTGAAGTAGTCTTGACGAACACTTGATAACACCTGCGCAATCATTATATGCTTCCCGAATTTCTTCCGCTGATAAAATCACTTGGTTTTCATAATAAATATCTTCAAAAAAGTCATCTTGGGCTTCTATTTTATCGATAAATGCATTCAAAGCATTAATGAATTCTCCCGATGATTTTTGTTTCAACTCCAAAATACGACGGTCTGTTTCGTGATTTACCTCCGGTGATAGTAGATATTCCATTTGCTCATAATATGACTCAATGGAATGCCACTTTGAAATCAAAATCGGCTGTTCAAACTCGCCTTCTATCTGAAGTTCTTCAGTTACCGGATTGGTTCGTCCAAGATTATCTTGAATATAGTCACTAAAGGTTATCGTATCTGCATTCGTCTCACCTAGTTCCGGAAGGACATGGGAAATATAGTCACTAAAAATATCGTTGGGGGTAAAAATCAGTATGTCCGATGCGATAATTTTATCCCGGTTTTTATATAGTAAATAGGCAATACGATGAAGGGCTATGGATGTTTTTCCACTTCCCGCAGCCCCGCTTACGACAAGGACATCTGCTGACTCATCCCGAATAACCGCATTTTGCTCTTTTTGAATGGTAGTAATAATGGTCTTCATCTTATCATCAGTACTTTTTGCAAGCGCCTCTTTGAGCATATCATCCATAATATTAATGCTCGAGTCAAACATATACTGAATATGATCTTCTACAATTTTAAAATGGCGTTTGTTCAGAATTTTTCCATGAATGGTTCCGGAAGGGGCTTCATAAGAAACCTTTCCTTCTTCATAATCATAAAAAAGACTACATATAGGTGCTCTCCAATCATAGATAAGGAATTCATACTTGTTCTTATCCACTAATGAGGCAGCTCCAATGTAGATCTCTTCTTCATCAAATCCATCTTCTATAAAATTAATCTTTGCAAAGTACGCCGACTTTTGGAGGTTTTCCAACTGTCGACGTCGTTGCATTTGATAATCCATTGCATTTTCAATGTTTTGTCCCATAGTCTGATACTGGTGTAAAACCGCTGCACCTTCTAGGTCAACCGTTGATTCCGTCTCAAATTTAAACTCGGACAACATATTTTTATTAATCTCTTTTAAGGATTCTTTTTGTTCAATGACTTTATCCTCAGTGACTTGTATCTCTTCTTGAATCTGCTTAAGAACATATTGAAGCCTTTGTTCTTCTTGTTCTCGATCTTTTGTTTCAATATTCATAGAATCCTCCGGTTGCAACCTAATACGTTAATATGGTTCTGCTTATTTAATCTTGCATAAAATAGACGCCATCAACAACTTTGTAGATGGGTTTACCTTTAAATGGTCTCGTATTAAAAAATATACATGTGTCGACTGAATTTTGTCCTCGCAGTGTATATTTCACTGCTTTTACTGCTTTTTCGTTTGGTTTTGTATCATCAAAGTTTGCTTTATGGGCCGGCGGAAATTGCACTGCCCAATCTGTGTTAAAAATGACTCCATCAACGGAACTTCCAAACGAAGAATGTGACATACGATTCATAATAACGCTGGCTACACCATGATGTACTTCATAGCTTGTATCTCCAGATTCTCGCATAACAAGTTTAGCAAAATTCTGCAATTCTTCATATGTATAGAATCGATCATCAATATATTTCGTATCCACCTTCAATGTAGGATGTATCAATCCAACAGTATAATAAGTCTGATCCCAAATTACTTCAAATCCTAAGAGTTCACTAATAAAGTTTAACGGCACCATCATTCTCTCATCAACCAAGACTGTCGGCGTTTGAAGATTTTGCACTTGTCCGTTAACAATAACTTCTGACTCATTCAGCAAAAATTGCATTGTATATCCATATCCCGTAACTGATGCTACATAGTTTTCATCATCCCATACAACTTCCGAGAGTCCAAACGCTTCAACAACTGAACGCAGTGGAACATAGGTTTTATCCATATAGATAAATGCATCCACATCTGTTTTTAAGTATCCATTTTGAATCAAAATATCAATGGGCATATGCCCTTCATCTGTGGCTTCTTCTAGTTCAATCAAGTAGGTCTCCAAAAGCTCTGGCGTCCCGGCAAATGCCGGCGCTTCACTTACATCCTCTTCTTCCTCCACTTCGTCAGTTTCAGCAATCTCTATGTCTTCTTCGTTAATGTCTTCTTCTATAATGGTCTCGTCTACAGGTTCTTGACTTGTTTCTTGTCCGTTAATAATAGTCATTGATAAAATCATGATGAATACAGTTAGAAATATTTTTCTTACCTTTTTCATATTTTCATCCTTTCTGAACTTTGTTCTTTAGGCTTTCTTAAAAACCATCTTAATATTATACATCAAAACTACTATAGATAGCAACTCCTGTATCATTCTTCAATTGCCTAAGGCTTAAAAGCTGTGTTATGATAAGGAAAAAGTTTGTCGGAGGCATTATGAATATTCTATACATTGAGCCTTTTTTTGGTGGCTCGCACAAGGCATGGTATGAACAACTCAAAAAATACTCACAACATCACTTTGATGTTTTGTCAATGGACGCTAGGTTTTGGAAATGGAGAATGTATGGTGGGGCTGTCACTTTAGCTGAAAACTTTTTAGCTTACACAAAGCCTGTCGATTTAATCCTCGTCTCAGACATGTTAGACTTGACGACTTTCCTCGCCTTATGTCGACATAAAATAACCGTTCCGATCGGTATGTATTATCATGAAAATCAGTTTGCCTATCCTTGGCAAGATAAGAGCGATGACAAAAAACAAGGACGGGATTTAAACTATGGCATGATGAACTACCTCTCAGCACTAGCTGCGGACTTTATTTTGTTCAACTCAGCCTACAATCAGGATTCCTTTTTTGAGGGTATAAAAGAAGCTCTAAATAAAATGCCGGATTATCCACATAATACACTAGCTGGGCTTAAGGCAAAATCCGACATTTTACCTGTAGGCATACAGGTCCCAAGACCTATGCCTCCCGCATTACCATCGAAGCAAAAGTTGACAAAATCTCCTCTTATTTTGTGGAACCACCGATTAGAATATGATAAAAACCCAGATGGATTTTTTGATCTCCTCTTACGTCTAAAAGCTGACGGTCATGATTTTGGCCTCGCTTTTTTAGGTGAATCCAATGAAAAATCCAGGAAAAAATATGCCCATAAACTTGAGGCATTGTCTGATCATATCGTCGTCCAAGGACACCTCACTTATGATGAATATCTTGGTTGGCTTGCTTTATCCGATCTTTTACCCGTAACTTCGATTCATGACTTTTTCGGTATTAGCGTCATGGAGGCCATTGCTTACGGGGTAAAACCACTCCTTCCCAAACGTCTCAGCTATCCGGACCTATATGATGACAAAAAAAATCCTTCGCTCTTTTACAGGACAGCGGAAGAATTATATGAAAAAATGGTCGATGCCATTATCCACATCAATGCTATACGTGAGGAAAGTTATGCACATTTAACGGAGAGGTACTGGTGGACAAGTGTGGGGAAGGAATATGATGCATATTTTAATCGACTATAGAATATCGGTTTGTATGTATCAGCATAAAGTGCCTGGGTATTAAAAAGTTCTCCCTTTCATCATATCGTGTGGTTCTAACGTTCGCGAAAGGTTGCGGTGAAAAGGATTCCTAACCGCTTCGCTTAAGCGGAATCCTTTTCATCCGTTTAGAATATCTGTATGTATCAGCATGAAGTGCCTGGGTATTAAAAAGCTCTCTCTTTCATCCTATCGTGTGGTTCTAACGTTCGCGAAAGGCTGCGGTGAAACGGATTCCTAACCGCTTCGCTTAAGCGGAATCCTTTTCTTTCACCGCAGCCTTTCGCGAACGAAGAACCTCTACGATTGATGACAAAGTTCATTTTTTAATACCCAGGCACTTCACTTCTATTCTTATTCAAGCGATATTTAAATGATAAAAAAATATTTACTATGGTTCTAATTCTTTTTAAATATTCTTCTTTGGTCATCTCATTAAGTCCATCAAATCATAGAATCTATATACCTTATTTTTCTTTTTATCATCTGGATATATTCTTCCTAATTCAACAAGTACTTCCGTATATCGCTTTGCAGTATTATAGCTAACACTCATTCCTTGCTGAATATACTTAATTGTAAAGTATGTTTTTTTGAAAATCGCATGAATTATATTACCATTTACATTCTTTTCATTAACATACTTGATTAGACAGTAAATTAAAACGTTAACATTACCTGACACTTTAGCGAGCGAAAGCGAGCTTGCTTGTGATAGAGGTTATGCTTCTTACAATTGCATGGCTCACATTATTGAGAACAATAGTTATTTCATTATTCGCGAAAAAGATATTACGAGTAATGGTATTGCTTCAAAAATGGGTTGTACCTTTTCATCCGATACCTTTGATTGTCTTATTGAACGTACATTAACTAAAAAAAGTGGTAAGCTATATAGCGGAAATCCTTTGAAATATAAGGTTTTGAACACAAAAATTAACTTTGACTTTATTTCGTCAGAAAAACCTTTTTATGATATGAGTTTTCGTATAGTAAGGGTTAAACTGGACTCAGATCATTATGAAGTTCTACTGACAAACCTTGATGCTGACCAATTCCCACTTTCAAAACTTAAAGAGATCTATAATTTAAGATGGGGTATTGAAACAACTTTTAGGAGACTTAAATATACTGTTGATATGCTAAGTTTTAATTCGAAAAAACTGGAGCTAATCAAGCAAGAGATTTATACAGCACTATTCATTTACAACTTCTCATCCTTGGTCTCATACCACACAAAGATTGAAAAGAAGGACAGAAAATATAGCTATCTCATCAATTTCTCAATTTCTGTTACCAGCTGTTTAGACCTACTTAAAAGTCTTGCCTATATTAGACCTCCAGAAAACGTCGAGGTAATTCTTAAAAGAAACCTTTTACCTATCCGTCATGGACGAAGCTTCAAAAGATATCCGACACGCCGTAGAGCATGGACTTGCTTCAACTATAAAGTTGCGTAAGTGATTCTTTACATATTGTCAAATTAAGCAGATTTAATCTGCTTATTAATGATGCAATACGATAGGTTTAACCAAAAGATTTGGTTTAAATTCCTAATTTTGTATCCTTTTGAAACTTTATGCATTCCTTAGCTAAATGACATTGGTCCCCAAATGTTTTCCACCGTCCTTTTATAATTCCAGTTCTTCATCGTCCAATGCCGATTGTACTTGCTTTAAATAGCCCAATCGGATATCAAAACTTTCAAGTGCCAATAGATAATTATCAGCATCTAAATCGGATAATAGATCAATAGGTGATTTCGAAAATCATAGATCGAGTCAGATTTTGCAAACAGATCCGCATTACCTGACAGGATATAGATAAGAGAAATTCTTTCCTTATCCTTGGGATGTGTCCCATTCCTCTGAATCAATTCCATTAACTTGTTTTCATGTTCCGTATTTAAAAATCTCATGTCATCACACTCCTTATTTTGCTAATTGATCGGTTACAAAAGTTCCCCCTACTTATAAGCCGAAAAACAGGGGTGGGTGGACGAACTTTTAGCTAATTTGTAATGAAACTGTAACATTTCTATCTGTTGCTCTTTGTATTACATTTTTAAAATGACATTAGTCTTCTGATGTATTAAGCCTATTTCAGAGAGTGAGTAATACACTTTTTGTACAAAACAACACCCCCCTATACTTCTAAAGGCAAACTAAAAGGGTGTTGTCCAAATTTTTTCACATATTTTTATACGAATTATTGATATTTTGAAACACAAAAAAGCCCTCTACTCATATGCCGAAATAGAGGACTTGTGCAAGAACTATTTATTCATTTTTTCTTTTATTATTGATGACAAAACTCTTTTGATTTTTCTTGCGACGCAAGGGACTAGAAGCACTTTTCAGAATGAAAAGTTTAACTTCTAGGTAGCTTGCCAGATTGTGTCATAACCCGAATTTCACTGGATTATACAAGTCATTATCTCCCTCAATTTTCATCATTTTTGAAAATCACAATCTGTATTTTGTTATTGAAAATAAAAGAAGGACCAT
>Ga0334898_1001457_pt1 | contig 26121 bp, 26 predicted proteins | sample GraSluR3_MG_10_FD_207228 | JGI IMG/M metagenome (GOLD analysis project Ga0334898, IMG submission 207228) | Sludge microbial communities from methane-producing bioreactor in Wageningen University, Netherlands - Granular Sludge_3_08-R3 | ecosystem: Engineered > Bioreactor > Anaerobic >... | reverse complement strand
TATGGCGAGGTTTGCAGTAAGGCTTGGGGCAAGGGAAGTAAAGATGATATACAGAAGAAGCGCCCAGGATATGCAGGCCATGAACAAGGAGATTAATGACGGGGTTGAGGAAGGCGTAAAAATACAGTCGCTGACGGCTCCGCTGGAGATTATAGGTGACGGGGAAGGCAGGGTTCAGGCCTTAAAGCTTATAAGGATGAAACAGGGAGAGTTTGACAGGTCCGGCAGGAAAAGGCCGATACCCATTGCCGGTTCGGAATATATTGAAGAGTTTGATTCGGTCATTATAGCAATAGGCATGATACAGGACATTGAAAGCCTGAACGGCGGCAACGGTCTGAAGACAGATAGAAACATAAGGGTTATAATAGACCCTCACACCCAAAAAACAAGCATGGAAGGCGTCTTTGCAGGCGGCGACTGCTCCAGGGGTCCGGATACAGTGGTGGGAGCAGTGGGCGACGGCAGAAGGGCCGCCTTGAACATTGACAAATACCTGGGAGGCAATATGGAGAAACAGCTTGAACAGCGGATTATTGAAAGGAAAAACTATCAGCCAATAATCGAGGAAAAAATGGAACGGATGCAGCCGGAAGACCTGCTGCCGGTTGAAAGGAAATACACCTTTAACGAGGTGGAGACCTGCCCGGGCAGGGAAAGAGCTGTCTGCGAGGCATCCAGGTGCCTGCGCTGCGATGTTAAGGATTGATTACCAATACGCTATTGGAGGTGTTTACGGGTTGGATATGGTGCATTTAACGATTGACGGAGTTAAAGTCGAGGTACAAAAAGGCAGCACAATACTTGAAGCGGCCAGGAAGGCGGGAAGCGATGTGCCCACGCTGTGCTACTGTGAAGGGCTGAAACCCGACGGGGCGTGCAGGATTTGCGTGGTGGAAGTGGAAGGAGCCCCTAATCTGATCTGTTCCTGCTCCACCGCAGCGGGTGAAGGCATGACCGTTTATACAGAAAGCCCCAGGGTGGTGGAAGCGCGAAGGACCATTCTAAGTCTTATGTGGGCAAACCACAGCTACAACTGCTTAACCTGCGAGAAGGCGGGCAGCTGCAAGCTGCAGGATTACAGCTACAGGTATGGTTTGACCGATGAGGATATTAAAGTTTATGAAAATTCGAAGAAAAGGCAGGGGATTGACGATTCCGGCCAGTTTTTCGAATATGACCAGGGTAAGTGTATATTGTGTGGAAAATGCGTGAGGGTGTGCAGTGAAGCCTCGGTAGTGTCGGCCATCGGCCGTTCACTGAGAGGATCGGTGACACATTTGGGCCCTCCGCTTGGAAAGCTTCTTACGGATTCCGAATGCGTATCCTGCGGCAACTGTGTATCAAACTGTCCGACGGGTGCGCTGTCTGCAAAGAAAGCTGAAAAGTACAGGGAATGGGAAGTAAAGCGAACCGACACCACCTGCACATACTGCGGGGTAGGCTGCCAGCTGCAGCTTTTAGCAAAGGGCGACAGAATAGTGGGCGTGGAACCTGTAAACGGCCCGTCCAATGAAGGGCTTTTGTGCGTAAAGGGCAAGTTCGGCTACAACTTTATAAACCATGCCGACAGGCTTAAAACGCCGCTTGTCAAGAAAAACGGCAGGTTTGAAGAGGTGACCTGGGACGAAGCGTTAAAGCTGGTAGCGGGAAAGCTTTCGGATGTACGCAAAAGAAGCGGCGCCGATGCGGTGGCAGGCCTGTCGTCTGCAAGGTGTACCAATGAAGAGAACTACCTGTTCCAGAAACTGATGAGGGCAGTGGTGGGAACCAACAACGTTGACCACTGTGCACGGCTCTGACACTCTTCCACGGTTGCCGGTCTGGCAGCAGCATTTGGAAGCGGTGCGATGACCAACAGCATAAACGAGATAGACAAGGCGGAAACAGTATTTGTTATAGGTTCCAACACAACCGAGAACCATCCGGTAATAGGCTCCAGGATAAAGCGCGCAGTCAAGAACGGGGCCAGGCTGATAGTGGCGGACCCGAGGGAAATTGAACTTAAAAAATACGCAGATGTGGCCATGCGCATAAAGCCGGGTACCAACATAGCGCTTTTGAACGGCATGATGCATGTAATAATATCCGAGGGCCTGGAAGATAAAGAGTTCATTAAGGAAAGAACCGAGAACTACGATGAGCTGAAAAAGCTGGTTAAGGACTATACGCCCCAAAAGGTGGCAAAGATAACCGGAATAGCAGCCGACGATATAATGAAGGCGGCACGGCTGTACGCCAAATCCGGTGCTTCGATGCTGTTCTACGCGATGGGTATAACCCAGCACAGTACAGGCACGCAGCATGTACTGTCAACCGCCAACCTTGCAATGCTGTGCGGTATGATGGGAAGGGAAGGCACCGGTGTAAACCCGTTAAGGGGTCAGAACAATGTACAGGGTGCCTGCGACATGGGCTGCCTGCCCAACGTGTTTACCGGTTACCAGAAGGTAACCGATGCAAAGGCTGTGGAAAAGTTCGGGAAGGCGTGGAACGCAAAGCTGTCGGCTAAGGTTGGCCTGACGGTATCCGAAATGATAGAGGCCGCCGGTAACGGCAGCGTAAAGGCACTTTATATAATGGGCGAAAACCCGATGGTATCCGATCCGGATATAACGCATGTTGAAGAATGTTTGAACAAGCTGGATTTCCTGGTGGTGCAGGACATATTCCTGAGCGAGACGGCCCAGCTGGCGGATGTGGTTCTTCCTGCGGCATCCTTTGCCGAGAAGGACGGTACCTTCACCAACACCGAGCGAAGGGTGCAGAGGATAAGAAAAGCCATTAAGCCGGTGGGTGAAAGCAAACCCGACTGGCAGATACTGATGGAGCTTATGAACCTTATGGGCTGTGACAGAACATACAGCCATCCGTCCGGGATAGCCGACGAGATAGCGGAAGTGACACCCTCCTACGCAGGTATCACCTATGACAGGATAGAGGGCGAAGGCCTGCAGTGGCCCTGCCCGACAAAGGACCATCCGGGTACGCCTTACCTTCACAAAGGCAAGTTTGCACGGGGAAAGGGACTGTTCAGGCCGTCGCCTTACACACCTTCCGACGAGCAGCCCGACGGCGAATATCCGCTTATCCTAACCACCGGCAGGGTACTTTACCAGTACCATACAAGGACCATGACCAAGCGGGTTGCAGGTCTCGAAGCAAAGGTACCCGAGAGCTATGTGGAAATTAACCCTGAAACGGCAGCCAAACTTTTGGTACAGGACGGTGACCTGGTACTGGTAAGTTCAAGGCGTGGTGAGATAAAGATAAAGGCAAGGGTAACCGACAAACTGGACGCCGGTGTGGTATTTATCCCCTTCCACTTTGCGGAGGGTGCAGCCAACAGGCTGACCAACCCGGTATTTGACGAGATAGCCAAGATACCCGAGCTCAAGGTATGCGCCGTCAAGGTTGAAAAGGCAGGTTAGTTTATTAGTCGGGGACATTTTGCAGCAAGGAATTCTAATGGGGACATTCCTTGGCCATAGAGGAATACCGAATATAAAGGTGTGTCCCCATACCCTGTTTCAAATAAATAATAGAAAGGAGCAATAATATTTATGGAAAAGAGATTTTTGGCACCGGCGGCAATAGCCGATGCAATGATAGGTGTAGGCAAAGGCAAGTGTTCGCTTAAAACGTCCCAGATGATGCTGCTTGGAATATTCGCAGGCGCATACATTGCCTTCGGAGCGTTCGCATGCGGCATGGTATCCCACAGCGTGGAGAATGTAGGCCTTTCGAAGTTTGTGGGTGCCGCGGTATTTCCTGTAGGACTAATGCTAGTAGTAATGTGCGGTGCGGAGCTTTTTACCGGTAACAACCTGATAGCGGTGGCGTATCTGAACAAGGACGTAACAATGAACCAGATGCTGAAGAACTGGGTGGTTGTATATATAGGCAACTTCATAGGTTCGCTGCTTATTGCCTATATGATAATAGGCTCAGGTCTTCTGACGACAAGCGGTGGTGCTTTGGGCGCCACGGCGATAAAGGTAGCCAGTGCCAAGGTAAGCCTGACCTTCGGTCAGGCGGTAATACGCGGAATTTTATGTAATATTCTGGTGGTACTGGCGGTATGGTTTGCAGTGGGTGCCCAGGACTTTATAAGCAAGATATGGGCATGCTGGTTCCCGATAATGCTGTTTGTACTGGCAGGTTTTGAGCATAGCATAGCCAACATGTACTTTATTCCGGTGGGAATAATGGCGAAGGCCAACGCACAGTTTGCGCAGGTTAGCGGCCTGACGGCGGAAGCGCTGGCAAACATCAACTGGGGTACCTTCCTTGTGAATAACATAATACCGGTAACCATAGGCAATGTAATAGGCGGAGCGGTAATAGTCAGCTGGGTATACTGGTATGTGTACAAGGGCAGCAAAAAGGAAGAAAAGGTGCCTGCACAGGCAGCCAAATAGGCAGCCTGTTAATATTGAAAGTACTCCTCCTATGCTTATACATCATATTGGCCCTTTGGGGCCTCTTTTTTTATTCGGCTTGAAAAACCGCCAGCCGATAATATAAGATAGAGTCGGACGGTTAAAGGAGGGAGCACAGATGATTGTACGGTTTGGCAGCATGTATTCCGAGCGTGTAGGCTGTGAAGAATATGAACCGGGTATTGAAAAACCGGCCAGGCTTATTGAGATTCTGGAAGAATTGGAAAGGGTTTTTCCGCTGTTAAAAAACGGTTCAATGGAAAAGATTGGTGACAGATATGGCGCGCATTACCTCTGTATCAGTAACGGAAAAATTTTGCGCCTTGTAGATATGATCAATAATGAGGATATGGTGGAAATAATACCTCCGATTATGGGAGGGTAAAAATAAAAGGGGGAGGGATTTTTATGAAGGGTGGCTGCCGTGGCAGGATATTAAGAATTGACTTAAGTAACGGCAGGGTATGGGAACAGCTGCTGGATGAGGAGCTTTGCAGGAAGTATATAGGAGGCAGTGGCATCGGGGCAAGGTTTTTGTATGATATGACCGACGGGGATACCAACCCTTTGGGTTCTGAAAACCCGCTTATTTTCATGACCGGACCCTTCGCAGGCACCCCGGTGCCTACCTCCGGCAGGCATCACATAACCGCAAAATCGCCGCTTACCGGTATATACGGCGAAGGGGACGTCGGGGGCAGCTGGGGCGTCGGGCTTAAAGCATGCGGATATGACGGAATAATTATAGAGGGTAAATCGCAGAAGCCGGTATATATCCTGGTGCAGGAGAGCGGTGCCGGGATACTGGACGCCGGCTTCCTGTGGGGAAGGGATACCTATCAGACCGATGAAATGCTAAAGGGCGTACATGGTAATAAAACTACGGTGTCCTGCATAGGCCCTGCCGGCGAAAAACAAATTAAAATTGCAGCTGTTATGCATGACGGAAGCCATGCCAGGGCAGTGGGAAGAACCGGCCTTGGAGCGGTGATGGGCTCAAAGAAGTTGAAGGCCGTTGTGGTATCCGGCGGATCGTATATACCGGTTTTTCAGCAGGAAAGGCTTAAACACAGCATAAGGAAAATAGTACCCACCATTGTCGAGAAAACGGCCGGTATGAAGCAGTTTGGAACGGCGGCAGGAACCGTCGGGGCGGAAAAGATCGGGGATTTTCCACTTAAAAACTGGTCCGGCTCGGTTTGGGACAGGGTAGAAAACATTTCCGGACAGCGTATGAAGGATACAATCCTAACCCGGAGGTATTTCTGCACAGGCTGTGTTATAGGCTGCGGCAGGGAAGTGGAGGTCAAAAAAGGTCCCTATGCGATGAAGGGGGCGGGGCCCGAATATGAGACGCTGGGTACGCTGGGAGGGTTGTGCCTTGTGGATGATTTGGAAGCTATAGCCTATGGCGGGGAGCTGTGCAACAGGTACGGATTGGATACCATATCCGCCGGCAGCGCAATTGCCTTTGCGATGGAACTTTACGAGAAGGGAATCATCGGCACCGGCGATACCGACGGGCTGCAGCTAAAATGGGGCAGTGCCGGAGCGATGGTGGAAATGATACACCAAATAGGCAGAGGTGAAGGGCTGGGCAGACTATTGGGCAGCGGTGTAAGGGAAGCTGCACGGTGTATAGGTGGTAATGCTGTAGATTACGCTATACATTCCAAGGGGCTGGAGTTTCCTGCCCACGACCCCAGGGCCTTCAACAGCCTTGCCCTTGGTTATGCCACTTCCAACCGGGGAGCCTGCCACCTGCAGGGTGCAAGCTATTTCTTTGAAAAGACCGCCGTTATGCCCGAGCTTGGGATACCCGGGCCAAAGGACAGGTTCAGGGTGGAGGAACAGGGAGAATTCCAGAAAAACTGCCAGGACCTGATGTGCCTGATGGATTCGCTCAAGCTGTGCAAGTTTACGCTGTACGGCGGGCTTCGGACAACCCATGTGCGGGAATGGCTGGAATACGTGGTCGGATGGGACATGGGCCTCGAAGAACTTATGACAGCGGGTGAGAGGATATTCAACCTGAAGCGGATGTATAACGTAAAATGCGGTATAACCAGGAGTGACGATACAATACCCGAAAGGATGCTGAAACAGCCCAGGACCGAAGGGGGTGCAAAAGGGAACCTGCCGCCCCTGGATAAAATGCTGGACGAGTACTACACCGCCAGGGGATGGGATAAAAACGGCGTGCCGCTGCAGGCCACCGTCGGCAGGCTGGGTCTTGCCTGGTAACCAACAGGCTGCAGTTTAGGCGTGTCTGTACAACAGGAATCCAAATTATGTATTGTAGAGCCGAGGAAAATCTGATATAATTTGACAGTAACCAGCAAAAACGCATGGTTTTTCATATCAGACACCGGAGGAGCTTCAATGAAAAAAGGAACCAGCATCGTTGAGAATAAGGCCTGCTCAAATGATGAACCTAAATCGTTAACCGGTATCCTTATGGACAGCGTCAGGGAAGTGGTTTGTGTTGTTGACCCTGATACCTATGAGATATTGTATGCAAATAAAACCCTGAAGGATATGACAAAAAGGGATATAACCGGTGGGCTGTGTTATAATGTGCTGCATAAAAAAGCTTCACCATGCACTTTCTGTACCATTGACGGACTGAAAAGAGACAGCGGCGAGCCGATGTACAGGGAGATACACAATTCCATTTTAAAGAGGGATTTTTCAATTGCCAGCAGGATGATAAAGTGGCCGGACGGACGGGATGTAGTAGTTGAGTGCGCCATTGATATAACCAGAAACAAGAAGGCGGAAAGGGATTTAAAGAGAAGGCTGGAAATTGAGAGGGTTGTCAAGGATGCTTCGGCAAGGTTTATTGGCATCCACAACTTCAACGATGCCATAAACAGGGCCCTTGCGGAAGTCGGCAGGGTCAGCACCGCCGATCGTGTCTATCTGTGTCACTTCCAAAAGAACAGAACCGTTATGGCCAACACCCACCAGTGGTGCTCCGGCAGTACCAAGTGCCGGGAAGACAGATTTTTGATATACAAGGTGAAGGATTTTCCGTGGTGGATGGAAAAACTGCAGAATAACGATATCATTTATATAGAGAATATTGAGAATCTGCCGGATGAAGCTAAGGCTGAGCGGGAAAGCTTCAGGGACCAGGGAGTTGTTTCGGTGCTTGCCCTGCCCTTTGACGTGAACGGAGAGCTGTATGGTTATATAGGTTTTCAGAATTTCTCCAGGCACGGGGGCTGGGAAACGGATGATATATCCATTCTCAGGCTTTTCGCTGAGATTGTGGGAAACGCCTTTGAACGGCGCAGTGCGGAACAAATACTGCGGGAATCCGGGGACAGGTACAGGACAATCTTTGAAAGTACCGGAACGGCAACCATACTGTGTGACGAGGATATGACCATTTCGCTGGTAAGCACAGAGTTCGAAAAGCTTACCGGCTACCCGAGATACCAGTTGGAAGGCATAAAAAAAGTAACCGGCCTTTTTAACAGTAAAGAGGCTGACAAGATAAAAAAATACTACAATATGAGAAAGAACGGCCACGACCCGGTACCGGGCAGCATGGAAACCTGGATTAATGACAGGTTTCAGAATAAAAAATTTCTTATAGTCAATATATCCTTTCTACCTGAAAGTTCAAAGAGTATATTCTCGTTCCAGGATATCACCGAAAGGAAAATTGCGGAGCAGAAGCTCGAATACCTGGGCTTCCACGATTCGCTGACCGGCCTTTACAACCGTGCTTTTTTTGAGGAAAAGATGAAGCGTTTTGAAGAACAAAAGCTTTGTCCCGCTGCCGTTGTGATGTGCGATTTTGACGGACTGAAATCGGTTAACGATTCGCTGGGGCACGACGGGGGAGACAGGCTTCTTGTGGCGATTGCAGATATACTGAAAAAAACATTCCGACCGGAAGATATTATAGCCAGGGTAGGCGGCGACGAGTTTGCCGTTCTGATGCCCCGCGATAACGGGGAGAACGCAGAAGCCCTTTCCCGCAGTGTAATAAAAGAGGCAAACGAATACAGCGATAATAAAGGGAATGTCCGTATCCACGTGTCGGTAAGCTATGCGGTAAGGGTTGACACTTCAAAGAGCATGAGGGATGTATACATTGAGGCGGACAACAGTATGTACAGGGAAAAACTGCATCATGCCAAGAGTTCAAGGAGTGCGGTGGTCCAGACCCTTGGAAAGGCGCTGGAGGCCAGGGATTTTATAACAGAAGGGCATACCGAACGCATCCAAAGCCTGGTTGTTTACCTGGCCGAGGCTGTGGGCAGTAAAAGGGACAGGCTGGCGGACCTGCGGCTTTTTGCGAAGTTTCACGATATAGGCAAAATAGGCATATCCGACAGTATACTTTTTAAAAAGGGACCCCTCACCCATGAAGAACGCCGCCAGATGAAACTGCACTCACAGATAGGTAGCAGTATAGCCATGTCTTCGCCGGACCTGAGGCCTATTGCCGAATGGATTTTAAAGCATCACGAATGGTGGAACGGAAAGGGCTATCCCCTCGGGATAAAGAAGGAAAAAATTCCGCTGGAGTGCCGGATGCTGGCGATAGCCGATGCCTACGATGCAATGACCAACGACAGGCCTTACAGAAAGGCGATGTCATGCAGGGAAGCCGTACGGGAGCTTAAGAGGTGCGCGGGTACGCAGTTTGACCCGTACCTTGTAGAAAAGTTCGTACTGCTGCCGGCCATAAAAGATTCGGTTAAATAAACTGTTAAATAAGTTTTGGGGCTGAATGTCAGCCCCGTTTTAGTGAGTTTTTCTTTTTGATAATTTCGGCTACGACATGCCATGGTTTTTGTTGACAAAGGTGGCGCAGTCGGTTTCCTCGGTATTTTTGGCATTCCTTGGCTGGATTTCTATATTGGCTGCGTTGCAGAAATCTCCTTCCCCATGATACTGGCAGGTATCGACTACGCACTTCACGCCGGGCAGGTGCCTATCTTTCTTTTCTACTCTGCCGTGCATATATTCATACCTCCTTTTTGGTTCACTATTTAGTATCATATTTTAATCCAGTGTTTATGCAGTTATTTATGTGATAATTTTGCCTTATGCGATTTCGCCGAATTGATTATTGCATGTTAAATGGTGCGGATGTATAATGATAACATATGAATATATGTTCATATGTTCAAAGGAGGGTTTTTATGGAAAAATACCCGAAAAATATAGGCGGCGGCTGCAGCGTAATACACAGGGACGTGGTGGAAAGGGTGGCGGCGGACATGCCAAGGGAAGAGAAGTTGTATGACCTGGCGGAGCTTTTCAAGGTATTCGGCGATACCACCAGGATAAGAATAATATGCGCCCTTATCAGGGAAGAGATGTGTGTATGCGATATAGCGGCGCTTCTGGGGATAAGCCAATCCGCCATATCCCATCAGCTGCGGATTCTTAAACAGGCGAGCCTTGTCAAGTACAGAAGGGGCGGGAAAATGGTCTATTATTCGCTGGATGACGAGCATGTAAGCAGCATATTTGCCCAGGGTTTTGCCCATGTAAGCCACAGATAAAAGTACTAACATACGGGGGTAAAAAATATGAGGGAAAAAACCGGAATCAAGCTTTTTTTTGACCGACTTAACTGTGCCGCCTGTGCAGCCAAAATGGATATGGCGGGTCCCTCTGCGGGAGTATTGTTTTTTGTAGCGGCCATTCTTCTGCCTTCTCCGTCAGGCCTGAAAACTGTGCTGTACCTTGCAGGTTATCTTCTGATCGGCGGCCGGGTCCTTAAAGCCGCCGGAAGGAATTTGTCAAGGGGCAGGGTTTTTGACGAAAATTTCCTTATGGGCATTTCCACCCTTGGCGCGCTGGCCATAGGAGAGCATCCGGAAGCGGTGGCGGTAATGCTGTTTTACAGGGTTGGGGAGGCGCTGCAGGATTTAGCGGTGCAGAGGTCCAGAAAATCCATAACGGATTTGATGGATGTAAGGCCTGAGTACGCAAACAAAAAAACGGGGAATGATATTATAAGGGTGTCTCCGGGAGAGGTGGATACAGGGGATATCATACTGGTAAAGCCGGGCGAAAGAGTTCCCCTTGACGGCATGGTTATGGAAGGGACATCGGCGGTGGATACGTCGGCCCTTACAGGAGAATCAATGCCAAGGGACGTGGAGCCGGGAACAGAGGTTCTTTCTGGGTTTATCAACAAAAATGGAATGCTTACGGTAAAAACCACTAAAAAATTCAAAGAATCGGCGGTTTCCAGGATACTTGAACTGGTGGAGAACGCAGGGGCCGGAAAGGCACCCACAGAAAAGTTTATAACCAGGTTTTCCAGGGTTTATACTCCGGCGGTTGTGTTCGCCGCAGCAGCACTGGCGATTGTGCCGCCGCTAATAATTGAGAGTGCGCTGTTTTCCGACTGGATATACAGGGCACTGGTATTCCTGGTGGTTTCATGTCCCTGTGCGCTGGTAATATCCATTCCCCTTGGTTTTTTCGGCGGTATAGGAGGTGCTTCCAGACAGGGGATACTTGTCAAGGGGGGCAGCTACCTTGAGGGGCTGGCTAAGGTGGATACTGTAATATTCGACAAGACCGGAACGCTCACAAAGGGAGTTTTCGGGGTGGCGCAGGTGAACCCGGCGGGGGGAATAGGCCGGGAAGAGCTGATTGAGTATGCTGCCTATGCCGAGTATGGTTCAAATCACCCGGTCGCGGTATCAATACTGGAAGCCTACGGTAAAGAGATAAATACCGGCGATGTGGACAGCTGCGTGGAAGTTCCGGGGCTGGGGGTCAAGGCAAGGATTCGGGGAAAAGATGTACTTGTCGGCAGTGCCCGGCTTTTGGACAGGGAGGGCATGGCTTACAGCCCGGCGGACGCATCAGGGACTGTTGTATATGTCGCTGTGGACAACAGGTTTGCGGGAAGCATCGTGGTTGCGGATACCATCAAGGAAGATGCGGCAGATGCAATTAAAGAACTCAAGGCCCTCGGCGTCAGGAAAACCGTTATGCTGACCGGCGACGGGCGGAGGGCGGCCCTTGAGACCGCGAATGTCCTGAGGATAGACGAGGTGTATCCGGAGCTAATGCCCCACCAGAAGGTGTCACGGGTGGAGCAGGTGCAGAGTACCACGGTTTCAAGAGGCAGGGTGGTGTTTGTCGGTGACGGGATAAACGATGCCCCGGCATTGGCAAGGGCAGATATCGGCGTTGCTATGGGCGGATTAGGTTCGGATGCCGCCATACAGGCGGCGGACGTGGTTATCATGACGGACCAGCCCGGCAAACTGGCCGGGGCTGTCAGGATAGCAAGAAGAACCAGGGCCATAGTATGGCAGAACGTGGTGTTTGCACTGGGTATAAAGGCCGTTGTGCTGGCCCTTGGGGCAGGCGGCGCGGCGTCAATGTGGGGAGCCGTGTTTGCGGATGTGGGAGTGGCACTGATTGCGGTTATAAATTCCATGAGGGCGATGAGAGCCCGGGTTTGAAGCTTTACCAAACAAGTATTTAGGATATATAATAGACTGTGTAAATACATCCTTAGGGTTGCGGGACGGAGGTATATGTATTGACAAACGGGACGCGGGACAACAGGCTTGGGACAGAACCGGTAGTGCCTTTGCTTTTCAAGCTGGCTCTGCCGTCTATTCTGTCCATGTTCATTCAGTCGCTGTATAATGTGGTAGACAGCATATTCGTTGCAAGATTAAGCGAGAAAGCGCTGGCGGCCCTGTCCCTCGCTTTCCCCATTCAGATGGTTTTGATTGCGGTTGCGGTGGGAACGGGAGTGGGAACCAGCTCGCTTATATCACGGCTTTTGGGCGCCGGGAAAGAGAGCAGGGCCCGTCATGCGGCGACCCATGTGTTGGTTCTAGCATTGGTTTACGGTATTATTGCCGCTGCTGCGGGCATATTCTTCCCCGCGCAGCTGATTGGCGTTTTTACCGACGACCCGGTGCTTATTGATTACGGGGCAAGATATATTGGAATTATACTTATGGGCTCCACCGCCATGTTTGTACCAATGATTGCAAACAATATCCTAAGGGGAGAAGGAAATACGTTCATACCCATGATAACAATGCTTATCGGCTCAGTACTCAATATAATACTGGATCCCCTGCTTATATTCGGCTACGGGTTTTTCCCCGAGCTTGGTATAGAAGGTGCGGCGGTGGCCACGGTATTTTCAAGGATTGTCAGCGGCATCTTCATAGTAATCATGCTTTTTTCCGGGAAAAACCAGGTGCGGGTAAGTTTCAAAGGATTCAGGCCGGACTTGTCCATAGTGGAGCAGATTTACCAGGTGGGATTTCCGGCGATGGTAATGCAGATACTGGCATCGGTGATGGTGGGTGGCATAAATATAATACTGGCGGGCTACAGTGCCACCGCCATCGCGGCCATGGGCATATATTTCAGGCTGCAGTCCTTTGTTTTCATGCCGGTATTTGGGCTCAACCAGGGTTACATGCCCATTATCGGATATAATTTCGGTTACAATAATGCCTCCAGGATGAAGCAAACCATGAAGGCTGGTTTTCTGGTTGGATTTGCCTTTACCGCTGCCGGGTTTTTAATATTCCAGCTATTTGCGCCAGGGCTTATAAGAATGTTCGGCAGCGGCAGGGAACTGCTTGAGATAGGAACAAGGGCCCTGAGGACCATCAGCCTTGCGTTTCCCGTGATAGGCCCGTCAATAGTGGGAGCCACTACCTTTCAGGCGGTGGGAAAGGGATTTCCCAGCCTGATGCTGTCCTTTCTAAGGCAGATTATTATACTGCTGCCGCTGGCATACATTTTCGGCAGGACAGGGGGGCTTAACATGATATGGTATGCTTTCCCGATAGCCGAAGCCATAGCGGCGGTATTCATGGTGCTCTGGCTAAAAAGCACTCTAAAGGGCGTATTCAATATAATGGAGGGGGATGTGTGATTCCCGACGGGAACCTTTACTCAAGGGGACGGTTCTTTTGATTAATTTCATAATCAAAAGAACCGTCCCCTTGATTTATTTTCAGGGGGAATCTTCGGTAATATAACTGTCAAAGGCTGAAATCAGGGTGTCCACCACAAACCTTTCGCTGTCCGAAAGGTTTGTTTCTTCAATCAGCCTTGCGGCGGCTTGCTTTGCCTTCTCCGGCTCAACGTGGTAATAATTGTTGTACGCCGTAAAACGGCACACCTCTTCAATGGACTGCTCATCAAGCCGGGCAAGCAGCTTTACAAACCTTTCCCGGCCGTTTCTGAAAAAGTCTCCCACAATAATACCGTACTGTTCCGCCATTACGCCGTCCAGGCCCTCTGTGGCCTGAAAGATTTTATACATATTGTCGCCCTGGGTTGTGAACGGGCTGTTGGCAAGCCATTCCAGGAGGTCCATGGCCCCTGCCGCATCATCTCCCACGGTGCCGTACTGCTTTGAGTACAAAGTCCAGTCAATATCCGGCAGCGCGTCCAGTATTGCATGGAAACGTTCTTCCTCATCGGTTCCGGATTCAAGAAGCAGACTGTGTATCCGTTCGGCGGCGGAGCAGTCCGTTTCCCCGGTGCTGCCGCCGGGCAGGGTGTCCACATTCCCGGCATCAGGTTCTTTTTCATAGCTGCTGCAGCCGGTCAAACCGGCGACAGCCAATACTAGTACCAGAAACAGTGCTGCGGCGGTCCTCACTTGAATAACCTCCCCATAAGTCACACAGGTATTATTAATGAGTATATCACAGCAGCATATATGCAGTAAACCGGCAGAGAATGGCCTTGAATAAACCATTATTAACACGGCAGGTTGTCGGTGTGCCTTTTATATTTCCAGGTCTGGCAATATTCCCTTGTGCTGAGCATATAATATAGGCTATAGTAATAAATAACAATTTGTTGGAGTATGGGAGGTTATTCAAATGTCATATAAACTTTCGGCCAGCATGCTGGATACAATAGGAAGGACACCACTGGTGGAATTGTCAAGACTTACCAAAGACCTGGAGGGGACGATATACGCAAAGATTGAGTATTACAGCCCGGGTTTCAGCAAAAAGGACAGGATTGCGCTGCAGATAGTGAAGGATGCCGGGAATCAGGGACTTTTGAAAAAAGGACAGCCGGTGGTGGAGCTGACCAGCGGTAATACCGGTACCGGGCTGGCTCTGGTATGCGGACTCATGGGGTATAGGTTTGTTGCCGTTATGTCTAAGGGGAATTCCATAGAAAGGGCCAGAATGATAAGGGCCCTGGGGGGAGAAGTGGTGCTGGTGGACCAGGCGAAGGGTTCGGTGCCGGGACAGGTAACCGGCGACGACCTTGCCCTTGTTGAACAGGAGGCACAGCGCCTGACAGGGCAGCTGGGAGCATTTCGCGCGGATCAGTTTAACAATCCAAGCAACGTATATGCCCATGAGCTTTATACCGGTGAAGAGATTTGGGAACAGTCGGAAGGCAGAGTGGAAGCGTTTGCCGATTTTGCCGGGACGGCGGGAAGTTTTATGGGCTGTGCCAAAGCACTGAAAAAGCATAATCCCGATATTGGATGCTATTTTGTGGAGCCGGAAAGGGCGGCGTATTATGCCGGGGGCGATATCTCTGATCCCGGGCACAGGGTACAGGGAGGCGGGTACTGTATGGACCTTCCCCTTCTGGAGAGGGATATGGTTGACGGGTTTATAACCGTAAGCGATGAAGAGGCAGTGGATGCGGCCAGGAGACTGGCAAGGGAGGAAGCCGTATTTGGAGGTTTTTCCGCCGGCGCGAATGTTGCTGCGGTTTTAAAACTTCTGAAAGGCAGGGAAAGGGGCAAAAGAATAGCAGTACTTATACCGGATTCCGGCTTCAAATATATGAGCACCGACCTCTACAGGTAACCATGAGGAGCATGGAAGGGAGATTTCTAAGTGACGGGAGAAAACATGGAAAGGACGGCATCGGGGCTGCTGGAAGCCTGGGTGAGTATAGCCGGGAACATTTTACTGTTCGCATTCAAATTAGCTATAGGGATTGCGACAGCAAGCATTTCGATAACAGCCGACGCGTTTCATACCCTGTCGGATGTACTGTCGTCGGTTGTTGTACTGTTTGGATTTAAAATGAGCAGCAGGGGCCCGGACAAAAGGCACCCCTACGGACACGGCCGTATGGAAAGCATAGCCACGCTGGTTATTTCGATACTGCTTATTCTGACGGCATTCGAATTTGCCAAGACTTCGGTGGAAAGGTTAACAAACCCCGTTCAGGTGGGCGGCGGCTGGTGGGCTGCGGCCATTATGGCAGCATCCGCCGCGGTCAAGGAATGGATGGCAAGGTTTGCATTCTCACTTGGTGAAGACATAGACTCATCGGCCCTTAAGGCGGATGCATGGCACCACAGAAGCGATGCAATAGCATCGATTTTGGTTGCGGTGGGTAACCTGGCGGCGGTACGGGGCCTGTTTTGGGTTGACCCCGTTCTCGGACTGGGGGTGTCGGTACTGATTGCCTATACCGGTTGGAGCCTTGCACGGGATTCGGCGGATGTGCTTTTGGGCACACAGCCTCCCTCCGAAGTTGTTGAAGAAATTCGCAGCTGTGCACGGCAGGTAGCGGGCGTTTTGGAGGTCCACGGAATAAAGGTGCATGACTACGGATACCACAGAGAGGTATCGCTCCATGTGGAGGTGGACAAAGGGCTTGACCTTCTGACTGCGCATAATGTGGCGGATGTCGTGGAACAGCGGCTTGAGGAAAGGCTGGGCGCAAAGGTGGTTGCACATATTGACCCTTCGGATGAGGATGAGGACCGGTAAAGGGCGGCAGTGCCTATGCCCCGACGGAGAGGCTGCGGGGCAGAATTAACGACAGGATGCAGGATACAGCCAGGGGTATCAGCAGGAACAAAAATGATGATACAATACCAACGGTGTCGGCCAGGTAACCGTGGTACAGGGTACCGATACCGCCGAGGCCTGCTCCCAGTCCCATTATTAGTCCGGTTGCAAAGGTTGAATTGTTGGGCAGAAAGCTTCTGGCCATTACAATATTGGCCGAATTGGGCACTGCATTAAGGGCGCCGGTTAAAACAAAGGCGGCCATTGCGGGTATACCGGTTGTGTGCACCATTAGCAGTAGAAACAAGGCGGCAAACATTATAGAAACAATAAGAACTTTTCTGCTGCCGTGTGTATCAGACAAATAACCTCCCACAAGGGTGCCCATAGACGAGAAAAGCAGCTGGAAGGATAACACGTATGCAAAAAAAGCGGGGTCCACCGATTTGGTCACAAAAAGGTTCACACCGAAGGTTGCAAGGGAAATCCTTATCCATGCCCTGACTGAGGAAATCAGCACCAATACGGACACCCAGAATATCGAAGCGGGTTTTATCCCGCTGGCTGGAAGGTTATCCGTTTTTGTATCACCGCTGCTAAAACCGTCAATCCGGTGTACCCCCACCGCGTACATTATTCCTGCCGTCACAAAACCGGGTATCATGAAGTAGACCAGCCCCTTCAGGCCGAAATTAATTGCGGTGGGCACTGCTAGCGCCGGGGATACTGCAACGGCAAAGGAGCCGATGGTCATAAAAACCGAAAGCCCGGTACCTTCCCTGTTATCCATAAGCTTTATTGCGGCGGCCGAGCCGAGGGGATGGTACAGGGCGGATGCCGTCCCTCCCAGAATGAAAACCAATACAAGAAGGTAATAGCTGGTGACTATTCCTGAAATACATATCCAGAAAGAGATCCAGACAACCGATAAAAGTAGAAGCCAGGTCCTGCCGTGGCGGTCGACTATAAACCCGATAAACGGCTGCAGCCAGGTTCCGCTGGCATTGAAGGCAAAGGCGATAAAACCCTGCTGCCCCATGGTGAGTGATAATGCCTGGGCAAATATATACAGAGTTGGATGAACTATACCAAAATAAAAGTCGTTCATAAAATGACCTGCCGAAAGGGCCAACAGTCTGGGCATGTTACGGCTGTCATGCGATAGTGCGTACGTTTTATCCATAATTCTTCCCTTCGTGACAATACTACCAACAATTATATTGAAGCGTTATAAATATGTAAACCGTGGTTTTTGTTGAAGATGAAGGATAAAGAGGTAATTTGGGCCGAAATCGGCCTTTGTATAAAATTATGCAAGTATTCCGGTATAATTACTGGCGGTTTACAGCGATAGTTATGAAAATCAACAAATACACGGTAAAAACATTGATAAAATTAATATGAATATAAAAATATTAAAATACAGTATTGACAATATTAATATATGTTATATAATGGTGATGCAAAGAAATTTTACTTACACTGAGGAGGACATGAATTTGAAGGAAGCATTGGGGAAATGCCCTGTATGTAAAAAGAATCTGGAGGTAACAAGGCTTCACTGCGACCACTGCGGCATTAAGATAGAGGGAAGCTTTTCACTCTGCAGATACTGCAGGCTTACCAGGGAGCAGAAGCAGTTCATTGAGACTTTTATTAAATGCAGGGGAAACATTAAGGAAGTCGAAAAGGACCTCGGGATTTCCTACCCAACAGTAAGGAGCAGGCTGGACGATGTTATCTCAGCCCTTGGGTATCCGGTTAAGGATTCCAAAAGCGAAGAGACTAAGAAGAAAATTCTGGATATGCTGGATAACGGGGAAATCAGTCACCAGGAAGCAATGAAGCTTCTGAAAGAAAACCGGACGGAGGGATTGTAATGAAAGATGAGGTAAAACAGGTTTTAAAGATGGTGGAAGAAGGCAAGATTACGGCGGAGCAGGCTGTCCAACTTATGGAAGCGGGAGGCCTAGACGACGATAAAGGCAGCCGGGACGGGATGGTGCCGGGCAGGGCCAAATGGCTGAAGGTGAGGGTTTATGACGCCAATTCGGACAAAAGGAAGGTGAATGTGAGCATACCGCTGTCACTGGTGTCGGTGGGGCTCAGGCTGGGAATGAAGTTCGGTTTGGACAGGGAGGAATTAAAGGGATTTGACTTTGACGAGATAATACACATGATTGAAGCCGGGGAAGAGGGCAAGCTGGTGGATGTGGTGGACGATGAGAGCGGAGAGAAAGTGGAAGTTTTTGTTGAATAGCCGGCTGGAAACAGCGGGCTTTATTTTTGGTGAGAGCTTCCCAAAAATTTTTTATTACCTCCGTATTGTCGGGAGCAGCGGGGAAAGACTATTACTGCATACCGGACATGGAGGTAATAATAATGACGAATGAAACAAAGCGTATCATGAAAGAGATAGTAAGGCTTCAGAGGCGGCTGGTGGAATTAATCGGGCAAAGGGATACTGCCGACGGGGAAGTTCTCGGGGCAAGCCGGGCGCTAGACAGGCTTATAAACGATTACCACAGGCATAATCAAGGGGACGGTTCTTTTGATTAAATTTTGATTACAAACGGGAATTATGGCTGTCTTCACGGCGAATTCGGTATACAATAAGCTTCAAAGGCTTCAATAAGGGAATTTACCACAAATCTTTCACTGTCCGACAGCTGTTTGTCTGCAAAGTATGCTGCAGTGGTCTCTGCAAGCCGTTCCAGATCCATGTAATAGTCACAGTGATATGCTACATGGCCGCATATACTCTCAATACCATCATCAAGCTGGCTTAACAGCTCTACAAATTTGTCCTTATCGCGTGTGAAAAAGGAACCTACTATTACGCTGTACTGCTCTGCCAATGCTCCGTCAAGCCCGTTTCTAGCCTGGAATATTTTGAGCATGTTGTCGCCTTGCCAGCTTCCGGGATTATAGGTGAGCCACCGCAGAAGGTCCATTGCTTCCAAAGCGTATTCATCGTTGCTGTGTTCCTTTGAATGTTTTGAATATGCGGACCAATTTATGTCGGGCAGGAATTCAAGTATTTCGTCCATATATTTCCTTTCCTCTGTCCTGAGGGATTTCAGCAGCCGGTATGCCTCTTCTTCAACGGAAACCGTCGCCGGTGGACTGACGTTTACCGTATTCGCCAGGGTTTCATCCAATTGGGCATTCTCCGCAGGGGCGGCGTCCTCCAGGCTGGTATCTGCCATACAGCCTGCCAAACCAACAGTAAGCGCAGTGCATATTATAAGGAGCTCTATAGCCTTCTTCATTTGAACAACTCCCTTCCCGGTTCCAATTTTGTTTAATAATTATACCATATAAATGCATGGGCAGGAATATTTTTAGGTGTATCTTCGTATTCTTAATAAGCATGGGGACAAACTATTAGTGCATACTGGATATGGAGGTAAATGGAATGAGAAATGAGGCTCAAGAAATCCTAAGGGGGATAAACGTGCTGCAAAAACGATTGGTGGAGCTTATTGACGAAAAGGATCTGCGGGATGGGGAAGTACTCAAGGTAAGCCAGGCGCTGGACGGGCTTATAAACGACTTTTCCAGGTACCAAGACAGTAGGATTATGGAAAACAGATTGGCGGAACATATGTAGGAAGCATGAATCAGCGGCTTTGGTGATGTAAAAGGGAAATGATCCTGCCGGATAGAATAATGTTAGGAAAAGCATACAGAAATAGATGAGGTTTTACATATAAGGGGGTAGAATAATGAAAATAGTAATTGCACCGGATTCATTCAAAGGGAGTTTAACAGCCGGGCAGGCGGCGGCCTATATTGAAAAGGGCATACGCCGGGTGTTTCCGTCGTGTACGGTAGACAGGATTCCGGTGGCGGACGGCGGAGAGGGCACCGTTGACGCGATGGTATCCGCAACCGGCGGGAAGATGGTTAGGAAAAGGGTTTTAGGCCCTTTGGGGGATGAGGTAGAGGGTATTTTCGGGATACTGGGGGACGGCAGGACGGCGGTTATTGAGACGGCATCCGCTTCGGGGCTGATGCTGATACCCCCGGGCAGGCGTAACCCGATGACTGCCTCCACCTTCGGGACGGGACAGCTGATTATGGATGCCCTTGACCGGGGTTGCCGCAAGTTCATAATAGGATTGGGAGGAAGCGCTACCGTTGACGGAGGAGCAGGCCTTTTAAGCGCCCTTGGCGTGGAGTTCACCGACAGGTCCGGGCGTAGGATACCGGCAGGCGGCGGCGGGTTGGAACTTCTAAGCAGCATAGACCCGTCGGGCATGGACGAAAGGATAAGGGATTCGGAAGTTTTAATAGCCTGTGACGTGGACAACCCGCTGTGCGGAGACAGGGGTGCCGCAAGGGTTTTCGGGCCGCAGAAGGGTGCCACCCAGCAGATGGTTAAGCTCCTTGACAAAAATTTGCGAAACCTTGCCGATGTAATCATGGAAACCACCGGCAGGGATGTCTGCAGCATTCCGGGTGCAGGTGCTGCAGGCGGCATCGGGGCGGGAATGGCTGCTTTTATGAATGCTTCGCTGGTTACCGGTGTGGATATAATCCTTGAGGCGGTGGGTTTTGAGGAAAGGGTTAAGGACGCCGGCCTTGTGATTACCGGGGAAGGCAGTATGGATTACCAGACACTGCACGGAAAGGCGCCCATTGGAGTGGCAAGGACAGCAAAAAGATATAGAGTACCGGTTGTGGCCATGGCCGGCGGGGTAAAAGGAGATATTTCGCCGCTGTATGAAGAGGGTATATCCGCGGTAGTCAGTATATGCTCCCGGCCAATGTCGCTGCAGCAGGCGATGAGCGAGGCCGGGGATCTTCTTACAGATACCGCCGAAAGGGTTATGAGGCTTATTGATATAAAAATATGATTTTTCAAAATTTTACATATGTGCTTTGTAGGACTGCCGGCACTGTTTTTATTATTATAAGGAATGTTTCCTACAATATATGTTTTAGTTCATATAATTGGCATAATAAAAATCTCCGACTTTCAAAGACTATTAATAGATTCTTTTTTGAAGGGAGAATCGATAATATGAAACGAAAAATGATTTATATTCTTTTTGTATCCCTGCTGACAGTATCGCTGGCGGTGGGATGTGCACCACAGCAAAGACCCGCACCAGATACGACACCGGCACCGCAGCAGAGAACCCAGCCGCTGCCTGATACTCCCGAGGGACCCGCCAACAGGGTGCCCAACAGCGATCCTCAGGAAGATGCAAGAAGGGCTGATAACATTGCAAACCGTGTAGACGAACTGGAAGGCGTGGAAGAAGCCACCGTAATAGTCAGCGGAGTTACGGCCTATATCGGGATAGACATGGATGAGGACATGCAGGGCAGAATGACGGATACCCTCAAGCAAAGGGTTATTGATACCGCCCAGACCTCCGACCGGATGCTGACCAGGGTATATGTAACGGCGGATGTTGATGCGGTTCAAAGACTCAGAAACTATGCAAGGGATATTGAAAGAGGAGAGCCTGCAACAGGGCTGATTAGGCAGATAGAAGAGATATTCCGAAGGCCTGTACCTGCAAGGTAAAAGAAAAAGTTGCAATAACTTAAATCAAATAACCGGCGGAAAACATGGTGCTCTGTGTATTTCCGCCCGTTTTTATTTTTTTGTTTGATAAATGGAAACCCCGGGATTAGAAATACTGCGAAATAATTTTTAAGGTGTATAATAATATATATAGTATGAACGGCTTTTTTGCTGCCGGAAAAAAGTACAGCCGTGTATTTTCGCCGGGGAGGTAGAACTCATTGACCAATAAACATGCAGACAGTGACATCGAAAGAATCGCTTCGGATATAGAAAGGATTAATTTGAAGTTGGATAAAATCAGGCTCGGGAGTTTTATAGAAAGAATAGATTCAAACAAAAGCTTTATCAGGTACAATTTTTTTATAGGTCTTATAAGAGGTTTCGGTATGGCGGTGGGGTTTACAATACTGGGTGCAATTATCGTTTACATACTGCAGAGAATTGTTTTGTTAAACATTCCGGTACTGGGCGATTTCATAAGTGATATTGTTCGTATAGTTCAGCAGGAACTGAGCACCGGCAGATAAAAAGTCCTCGTTATGAGGACTTTTTTTACATAGCCTTTCCGGGAATTATTGCATCCACTATGCCGAATATAAGAGCTCCAATAATAGCTCCCCAGATAGTCACGTTAAAGCCGGTTACAAAAAACTGTGTAGCGTAGATGATAACCGCGGCTGTTATGAAACCGACGACTCCCTTACCAAAGGGAGAGGCTTCCACACCTATCAGCCTGGTTACAAAGTAGTCCAATACTGCCAGCACAACCGCTCCTATAAGCAGCGACCAAATACCCTCAATCCTGAAGCCGGGTGTCAGAAAGGCGGTTATGCCAAGAACCACCGCTGCAACTACAAGTCTTACCAATATGCCGGCAATATCAATATTTTGTCCCCCTTGACGGGTTTCATCATTTCTTTCCCTTTCTGCCATTGTTCACACTCCTTTTTGAGTATTGTGCATTTTTAGTATGCTTTGTATCAGCGGAAATATTCATAAAGTTTATTATACATATAAAAAATGGCAGAAATAGCTAATTTAAGGGTTTGGGGACAACAAGGCAGTGGGGCCTTAAAACTTCGATTTCCACGTCGAACACTTTTTTTAAATTTTTTTCGGTTATTACGTCGGCGGCACTGCCGGTGGATATTATCCTGCCTTCCTTCATCAGCACAATCCGACTGCAGTACCGGCTGGCAAGGTTTATATCGTGCAGCACCGCCACCGCAGTAATGCCGACTTCGTCACACAGCCGGCCCACCAGGTTGATTATATCCATCTGGAATTTGATGTCCAGGTGTGAAACAGGCTCGTCCATGAGCAGTACTTTGGGCTGCTGCGCAAGGGCCCGGGCAATAAGCACCCTTTGCATCTCGCCGCCGCTTACATTGTTTATCAGCCTGTTTCTCAGGTCCCAGGTCCCGGTAAGCTCCATGGACTCCTGTATTGCTTTCCTATCGGTCCCGGTTTCCCACTGAAAGCGGCCCAAATAGGGCAGCCGACCCATGGATACCACTTCATGACATGTGAAATCAAAGCCTGCGGCAGTATTATGAGGGATGTATCCTATCATTCGTGCCCTTTCCCTGGCGCTAAGGCCGGATACGGATTTGTTGAGGACCCGGATTTTCCCCCACCGGGGTTTTAAGTATCCCGAGATGTTTTTCAGAAGCGTTGTTTTGCCGCATCCGTTGGGCCCCAGCACTGCGGTGAAGCTGCCCTCCGAAAGGGTAAGGTTTATTCCTTTAAGCACCGGTTTTCCGGGATAATCAAAACTCAAACCGCTTACTTTTATCGCGTCCACAGGCCTTCTCCCCCTTTACTTCAACGTTTTGTTGGTCTTTAATATATACAGGAAAAAGGGGCCGCCGAATATGGCAGTAATTATACCTACGGGTATCTCGGCGGGCTGTATCAGGGTGCGGGACAGTGCATCGGCAAACACCAGAAATATTGCGCCCACTACCGCCGAAAAGGGTATCAGTATCCTGTTGTCCGGCCCCACAAACATCCGGGTAATATGGGGCACCATAAGACCCACGAACCCGACAATGCCGCTTACTGCAACGGCGGCGGCGGTTACAAGCGAGCCGCAGGCAAGTATTATTACAAACACCCTGCTGGTTTCCACCCCCAGGTGCTCGGCGGTTTCCCTGCCCATAATGATTGCATTAAGTTCCTTGGAGTACATATACATAAGCAGTGTCCCGGCCAGTATGGGGGGAAGCGAAACTAAGACTTCATTCCATGAAATAAGGCTGAAACCGCCCATCATCCAGAACACTATGCTGGACATCTGCTGATGGCTGATAAGCATTATGAAGGACAGTATTGCCGAGAGAAATGTGCTTACCGCGATACCCGCAAGCAGCAGCGTGGTGCCGCCGGTTCCGGGACCAAGCCTCGACAGCGAAATAACCAGGTATATGGTGGCAAGGGCCGCAGCAAAGGCAATCGCCTGGGTGGCCAGTATCCCCAGTCCCAGGACAATGGAAACGGCCGCGCCCAGGGCAGCCCCGGAGGATATGCCCAGTATATATGGGTCCGCCAGCGGGTTGCCCAAAAGCCCCTGCAAAAAGGCACCGCTTACCGAAAGGCCCATGCCAATAGCCGCTGCCTGTATTATCCTGGGCATTCTTATACCCAGTAGGATGTCCCGGTAAGTGCTGTCGCCGCTGCCCCGGATTATGCCTATTATGTCTCCAAAGGGTATTTTGACGCTTCCCACCACCGACGCGGCTGCAAGCAGTACAACAAGTATTATTATAAGTAATACAAAGGATGCGGATTTTTTCAATACAATTATCGCCTCCGGCAGCCCGTGATACGGCCACAGATTTTAATCCAAATCTTTGAAGGCCTCGGGATGCAAAAATCTTGCTATTTCTTCCAGCCCCTGCACAATCCTGTAGGAGGTGCGGCTTATGATATTGTCGTCGCTTATTACAAAAACCCTGTTGTTCTTAACGGCATCGGTGTCCCTGTAACCCGGCAGGCTGCCCAGCGACTGCATGTCCCCGGCATGGGCGGCGGTGATAATTACCTCCGGGTTCTTAAGGACAAGGTTTTCCATGCTGTACTGAACCCAGCCTTCGCTGTCAGCGGCGACATTTACGCCCCCGCCTAGGGTGATAAGATGGTCTATAAAGGTGCCCCTTCCCGCGGTGAAGTTGCCGTTAAGGTCCACTATGTAAAAAACCCTCTGCCTGGGACAGGCGGATACCCTTTCCTCGATATGGGCCATCCTTTCCTTCATATAAGCTGTCAGGGCATCGGCTTCGGCAGCCTTACCGGTAATTTCGCCTAATATTTGTATGGAACTGTAAATCTCGTCAATGTTCCTTGCTTCAAGCACCAGTACCGGTATACCAAGCCTCTGCAGGGCTTCCATGCTGTTTTTGCCCGAGAGGGTGGAGGCGAATATGATATCCGGTCTCTGGGCGGCTATGGCTTCCATATTGGGGCCCTGGAAATCACCGACCCTTGGGATTTTGGATACCTCTTCCGGAAAGTCGTCAAAATCGGTTACTCCCACTACCCTACCGCCCACGCCCAGTTCAAACAGTATTTCGGTTATGCCGGGGGCAAGGGATACTATTCTTTCGGTGGAATCTTCTATGCTGACCTTTCTTCCCTCAAAATCGGTAATTACAAGGGGAAAGGACTTCCCGCTTTCGACATCCGGCTTGTCCAAACCGTTTTCCAGGGACTGCGGGCGGGCATAATAACACGATGCCAGCACCAATACCGATGCTGTAATAATGACAAAAAGGCACATTCTCTTTAGAATTTTCATCAATTTCTCCCCCTAATCTGGAGTACTAGCAAACTGCGGCGTTGTCCGGTTTTGTTGTGCGGGGAGGGAACCAAAAAAAACCTGCTCCACCGGGCAGGTTCTGCGATATGCACTTTAACCGCACCTTCCCTCCGAAGGCCAAGCACCAAGGTCTCAGGGCAGGTCTCCTGGCTTGCGAATCATCCTTTACCCGCCCTTCCCGTTTCCGGTGGCTTTTCGGGCTTGTCTTCGCTTACAGTAGCGGGGGCTGCAGCGGATTTGCACCGCTTTCCCTTTTATCCCTTCCGGGACCATGAGACACGCTATTTAGTTTATATAAATTCTATCATCAATAAAGCGGGACGTCAATAAAGAAACCCGCGGTAGGGCCTGTTATTAGGCATACGGCAAAAAGCTTGAAATGGCCGCTGTGGTATAATATTATTAGACCGGAACAAAAATTTCCGAACCCTAGTTTTGCAGCAGCCAGATAAAGTGTAATAACGTAAACCCCTGCAAACAATGAACTTGCAGGAATTTTTTTGTCAAATATTACGATACATTATGTTGTATAATGTTGTGTATTGTGGTATA
>Ga0334898_1001452_pt1 | contig 26189 bp, 22 predicted proteins | sample GraSluR3_MG_10_FD_207228 | JGI IMG/M metagenome (GOLD analysis project Ga0334898, IMG submission 207228) | Sludge microbial communities from methane-producing bioreactor in Wageningen University, Netherlands - Granular Sludge_3_08-R3 | ecosystem: Engineered > Bioreactor > Anaerobic >... | reverse complement strand
TCGAAGGGAGAACCCGCCCCCTCGCGAACGGGCTGCGACCCCGAAGTGCCACGGCGAGGAGGCCCGAGATGAAGTCCGGAGATCTGTTGTGGGGCCTGGCCCTCGCCGGGAGCGCTGCCCTCCTGGGAATCCCCGCGAGCCAGGAGGCCTTCGTCGCCTTCACGACCGGGCATCCCTACCTGGCCGGCTTCCTGAAGTTCGCCTGGTTGGCCACCTTGGGGGAACTCCTGGCCCTGCGCATCGGGGCCGGCCGCTGGGCCCTGCCCGGGGCGCTGGGGGCCCGGGCCTTGATCTGGGGCCTGCTGGGGATCTCCATCACCCTGGCCTTCACGGTCTTCACCGAGGGGACCCGAGGGGCCATGCAGCGAGGCCTCCTGCCCGAAGGAGCCGGGCCGCTGGGGCTGGCCTTCTTCACCTCGGCCCTGATGAACCTGACCTTCGGGCCGGTGCTGATGGGCACGCACCGCTTCACCGACACCTGGCTGGACATGCGCTGCGAGGGGCTGACCAGGACGTGCGTCGCCGACGTGGCCAGGCGCATCGACTGGGTGGGCTTCTGCGACTTCGTCATCCTGAAGACCATCCCGATCTTCTGGATCCCGGCCCATACGGCCGTCTTCCTGCTGCCTGCCGAGTTCCGGGTGGTGGCCGCCGCCTTCCTGTCGGTGGCCCTGGGCGGAATCCTGGCCTTCGCCAAGAAGGCCCGGCCGGGTCCGGGTCAGGCCCCAAGCCTCGCCAGCTCCTCCCAGGAATAGCGCTGCCCCGCCACGTACAGCAGCTCGTCGCCCTCGCTCAGGCGGAAACCCTTCAGGCGCGTGTGCGTGACCCCGTCCCGGGTCACGCCCATCACGTTGACGTCCTGCGCCAGCAAGGCGCAGGCGAAGGGCAGGGCATCGCGCTCGGGCCCCTGCTCGACGGCGGTGCAGAAGAGGCTGTCGCCGTCGGCCTGGTCGGTCAGCTTCTCGACCAGACACGCGACCCCGCTCTGGCAGCTCTCCTGGACCAGAAGGTGGTTCACCACCCGGTTGGAGTAGACGATGGAGTCGCAACTGGTGGACTCGAAGAGCACCCGGTGGCGCTCGTCCAGGCACTCGGCCACGGTCTTGATGTCGGGGCGCAGATGCTCGATCATGGTGACCACCGAGGCCACCACCCCGTCGGAGGTGAGATCGGCCGGGTCGGTGCACAGGACCAGCGCCACCGAGGCCTGGTCCAGACGGGCGCGACGGAAGGTCTCCTCCTGCAGCGGCGAGCCGTGCACGAAGAAGACGTTGTCCAGCGCGAAGGGCAGCCGCTCGATCCGCTCCGAGACGATCACCACGTCCCGGCGCATCCGCCCCTCATCCAGGCGCAGTTCCTCCAGAATCTGGCGGACCCGGGCCTCGCCGGGGAAGTTCACCAGGATCACGTGGTTGCGGCAGGGCACGGTGCTCAAGCCCATCAGCTCCCTCTGGGACATCTCGACCATCCAGTCCACCAGCAGGCCGAGCATGCCGCTGAAGGCCGACAGGCCGACCAGGATGATGAAGAAGAATGCGCCCAAGCGCCCACCCGTGGTCTGGGGGAAGTAGTCCCCATACCCGATGGTGGAGATGGACACGATGCTGTACCAGAATGCGTCCACCCAGGTCAGCCCCTCGTGGGCCTGGGCCTCAAAGAAGTAGAAGCAGGCACTGTTGCCCAGCAGGGCTGCCAGGACCAACAACAGGATCAGGGCCAGGCTTGCGCCCCGGCGCTTGCGGAAGTTCCGAAAACTGCGGGTCATCCAGAACAGCATGTCCGGGTCCCTTCCCTGCCCGACCGGTCGGATTCCTGCCCGGGCCAGCAGGCCAGGGCATCGGGGCACACTGGCGTCCAGAAATCCGCACGTGGGAATCTTGCCCTTTCAGGAGCCTGTAAGAGAGCCGAGGCAAACTCTCTTCAAAGAAGCCAGAGAGGACAAAGACCATACAGATTTCCAGCATCTCCACCACTCCCAGTCTGCCGCAACGGGACCTGATCGCCCACCTCCCCGAGTATGCCCGCCCCGCGATCGACTCCTTCCAGGCCACCGGTCACCTGGAGGGTGACAACGTCCTCCGCCAGCCGATTCCGATCGAGAAGGTGCCCGAGGTGGAGGCCCAGTTGACGGGGCAGCTCGTGCAGTTGATAGCGGCCGACGAGACGTCGGCCGACCTGGCCCCGAACCAGCCAGGCGTCGTGAAGATCTCGGAGATGGGGCTGGCCGAGGCCAGCGCCTGGTTCATCGGCGACACCCGGGAAGGGGCGGTTGCCCTGGATGCCACGGGCCTGCTGACCACCGCCGCCTATGCCGAGTTCAGCCCGACGGCCGCCACACTGGTCCAGGTCGTGGACATGGGAGGCGAGAAGAAGGGAACCGTGGCTGCCCACATCGACCGCCAGAACCCTGCCTCCTCCTACCTGGAGCTCAAGGACGTGCCCGAAGGCATGCTGCCTTTCTAGGAGCCTGTGTGAAGACCACGCCGGTGGTCCTACGACCCTCGCCGACTCGCGCCCCCCGGGAGGCTTCTGCCATCCGGGGGGCGCTGAAGCGCTACCAGTCGGTGGGCTTGAAGTCCTTCAGGAACTGGCCCCAGACGTGGACGCCGGTGTTGAAGCCGCTCACGATGGGGTCGACGATCCGGGCGGCCCCATCCACGATGTCCAGGGGTGGCGAGAAGTCGTTCTCGTCGGCCTTGCGTCGGGCGATCACCGCCGGGTCCTCGTCGCTGACCCAACCGGTGTCCACGCTGTTCATGTGGATGCCGTCGTTGAAGTAGTCGGCGGCCGAGGTCCGGGTCATCATGTTCAGGGCTGCCTTGGCCATGTTCGTGTGGGGATGGCGCGTGGTCTTGAACTTCCGGTAGAACTGGCCCTCCATGGCCGAGACGTTGACGATGTGCTTGTCCCGCTCGGGCGTGCGCAGCATCAATGCCTTCAGGCGCGCGTTCAGCACAAAGGGCGCGATGGCGTTGACCAGTTGGGTCTCCAGCAGCTCCACGGTGGGCACCTCGTGCAGCAGCATCCTCCACGAGTTGTGCTCGCGCAGGTCGACCTGCTGACGGTCCTGATCCAGGCGTCCCTGTGGGAAGAGATCCGAGAGGTCCTCGTGGTCCTCGTCGACCAGGCGGATCTGGGAGAGTTCGGCGGAGTGGGCAAAACCCACCACCGGGGAGGCGCCCCGCGCCGCCAGCCCCGTCCCGGGCGCCGGTCCGGCGGGCAGCATGGCCTCCCGTCGCAGGCCCTCCCAGGCGCCCAGCAGGCGGCGGGCCGCGGCGGGCAGGGCCACCTCCGAGGCGGTCTCCTGCTCCATCATGTGCCGATAGAAGTCCGGCGGCCGGCACACCGTCTGGCAGGCGTTGTGCACCAGGAAGTCCAGTCTTTCCCGGGTGGCCTCCAGGTGACGGCAGAAGGCTTCGACGCTGGGCGTGTGGCGCAAGTCCAGGCCGAAGATCTCCAGGCGATCCTGCCACTCGGGGAAATCCGGCTCGGCGGCGTAGCGGGCGGCGGCGTCGCGGGGGAAGCGGGTGGTGACCACCAGGTGCGCCCCGGCCCGCAGCAGCTTGATGCCGGCCTGGTAGCCGATCTTGACCCGCCCCCCGGTCAGGAGCGCGACCCGCCCTCGAAGCTCCGCCGACTCGGTGCGCTTGGCGTAGTTGAAGTCGCCACACGCCGGGCAGAGCTGGTCGTAGAAGGGGTGCAGCTCCCGGTAGTGGCGCTTGCAGATATAGCACAGCTCCCGCCCCAGCAGCTCCCGGCCCTCCGGCTCCTCCGTCCCGTCCTCGAACTCGAAGTCTGCCGGGGGAAGAACATTGGGGGTGATGAAGACCGGCTTGTCGCGCAAGACCCGGATGCCGGTGTTGGCGCTGGCTTCGCGGTCGCGCTGGCGCCGGTCGGACTTGCGCTGGCGCCGCAGCTCCTTGTACGCCTGGCGGCGCATCCGGATGTCGGGGTTGTAGAGGTTCCCGGCGGCGGCGAAGAGGCGCGTCCGCTCCTCCAGGGTGAGCACGGCCAGAAGGGCCTGGTTGGCGGCAACCTCTTCGAGGGTCTCGAGGGCCGAGCGCAGGCGCGCGGGCAGCTCTTCAGGAAGCGACGGGGTGGGCATCGCCGCAGATACTGCGACAGGAGGCGACTTCCTGCCGGGCCTGCGGCGCCCCAGGAGGCTCCTGGAATCTCGCCTTCCTCCCCTCGCCGGCTCTCGGGCAGGCGTCCGGCCGGCTCCCAAGGCTCCGCCTGGCGCTGCCAGGGGTTCCCGGGCGGCAGACGAAAGGACTCCCTCGTGCAACACCAGATCGACGGGGTGATCGCCCAGGTCCTCCACCTGCGCTTCGAAGCAGGCGAATCGTGCTGGGCTTCCCGAGGCTCGATCGTCAGCCTGGAGGACGGACTGGACTGGCACCTGAAGGTTCCGGGCGGGTTCGAGGGGGCCGTCAAGCGGGGGCTGGCCGGCGAAAACCTGGCCCTGACCTTCATCCAGGCCCGGCGCGAAGGCGCTCAAGCCGTGCTCTCGGCCAACCAGGCGGGCAAGATCACCGCCTGGAACCTGGAACATGACGGACCCGTCCTGGCCACCCGCGGCTCGTTCCTGGCGGCCGTCGGCGAGGTCGACATCGGGGTCTCGATCGCCCGCCGCGCCGGAGCCGCCTTCTTCGGGGGAGCCGGCTTCTTCCTGCAGAAGATGTCGGGGCGTGGACAGATCTTCATCCACGGAGCCGGCGACTTCATGGAGCGGGTCCTGGGCGAAGGCGAACGGATGCTGGTCAGCAACGGGAACCTCGCCGCCTTCTCCCAGCAGGTGGACTACAACGTCCGCAGCGTGGGCGGCTGCCGCAAGATGCTCTTCGGCGGGGAGGGGATCTTCATGACCGAGCTGGTGGGCCCGGGACGGGTCCTGCTGCAGAGCCTGAAACGCACCCTCGTCCAGGCCACGGCCCAGGCCTGAGGGATTCTCCCCAGACAAACTCTCGCGCCAACCTCCTGGAGGTCCCGTGAACCCCAAGCGACTCTTCCTGTTCGCACTCTTCGGACTCTGCCTGCTGGGCTCCGCCAGCTCGTCTCCGCAGCCCACCACACGGTTGACCCTGGAACCGGGGACTCCCCTGGAGATCGCCGTGGTCCAGGATGTCGACTCAGGCTCGCTGAAGAGCGGGGACCTGGTCCACTTCCGGGTGACGCGCCCCGTGCTGATGAAGGGAATCCCCGTGGTGGCCAGCGAGGCCCCCGCGCGCGGGGTGGCCGTCTACTCCCGCGCAGCCCGGGTGGGAGGCCGAGGCGAGCTCCTGGTCCAGGTGGAGGACGTGGCCGCCGTCGATGGCACCTGGATTCCCCTGCGCGTGCGCCCCGCCAGCGAGAAGGGCCTGGCTGGCCTGGTCCCCGCCGAGTGCATGGACCTGACCGAGCCGGTCTTCCCCAAGGGGCGCAACGGAAGGCTCTCCTCCCAGCGCACGCTGAAGGCCTGGACCGCGGCCCGGCAGGACTTCCTGGTCACCTCCGCCGGAACCTCGCGCAAGGTCGTCGCGGCGCCCCTGACTCCTCCCAAGGACCTCCCGGGAACGCCGGTCCGGCTGGTTGCGGGAACCCCCGTCAGCCTCCGACCCGCCTCGGAGATTGTCTCCGACCAGGTGGTGACGGGGGACGCCGTGCCCTTCGTCACCTCCCAGGAACTGGTCCTGAACGGGCAGTCCCTGGTGGCGGCCGGGGCCCCGGCGACGGGCACGGTGCTGCTGGCGCGCGAAGCGGCGGCGGCCAACCACGGAGGCGTCCTGGTCCTGGGGATCGAGAGCGTGCAGGGCGTGGACGGACGGCCGATCCCCCTGCGCCTGTCCTCGGCCACCTCGGGCAGCGGCAATCACGTGATCAGCCTGGGGATCTCGGCGGTGGTCCCTCTGGTGGGGCTGGCCGTGCACGGCCGCAACGCGGTCGTTCCGGTGGACCACGAGTTCGTCGTGGCGGTGGCCCAGGACTGCCTGGTGGTGGTGCCTCCGACGCCCACGCCCATCCCTGAGGCCGGAGTTTTCCGAAACCTTTCAGCGTCCCGGGAGTAGCCTGGGATCATGAGGATCCGCGAAGCTGCTTCCCTCCCGACCTGCACTGGTCGCGGGAACACCACCGCGCCTGCCGGCGAAGGTCCCGGGCCGGTCGACCGCTACTCCCCCGCTGCGGAATCGACCGGGGCGAACTTGATCCCACGCCCGCCCGCCTTCGCCGAACGCGTCGAGCGGATCCGGCCGCCGGAAGTCCCCGGTCAGCCTCGCCGGGTGACCCCGACCTACCAGCAGACCTCTCCGGCCTGGGTGGACCCCGAAGGCGACGCCCACCTGATCCGCCTTCTGGACCGCATCCCCGAGCGACTGATCGGGGCCCTGTTCAGCCATCTCCTGCGGGGCGAGAAGTGGGACCAGCGGGACGGCAGCGTGCGCCCTCCCCACCGCGTGGGACGCGAGGCTCCCGTCGATGTCCAGGCCCTGGGCCGCGACTTCCAGGACCTGGTGCGCGAAACCGGAATCCGCCCGACCCTGGGGCCCGAGCACAAATGGTCCCCCGAGGCGAAGAAATATCGGCGCCTGGGTTTCTGGCGCCGGGTGGGCAACTGGATGCGCGGCGGCCAGGATTTCCCGACGCCGGACGTTCCCGCCAGCAAGCTCTTCCTGTTGCTGGCCACGGGGCAGACCGCGCGCTTCGCCCTGACCGGCAAGGAATCTGCCCTGGAGACGGCGCTGATGCGCCGACCGGACCGCTCGGTGACCCCCTCGGACCTGCTTCGCGAGAGCTACGTCCTGAACCAGGGTGACCTGTACGCCACCCTGTTGACCGCCGAGAACGTGCTGGCCCGCGACCCCTACGACCCCCGCCGGGACGAACAGCCTCTGCAGCGCAAACTGGAATACCTCCGCAACGACACCCCGGAGGTCGGCGACAACTTCGCAGCCTGGTACCACTTCTTCGGAACCGCCCTGTACGCCCTGAAGCGGCCCGCCTGGCTGGCCCAGGTCGTGGCCCGGACCGAGACGGCCGGCTCGATCCTGCTGGAGGGCCCGGACCGCCAGGAAGCCTTCATCAACCGCCAGGGAGCCGAGTTCGGCAGCCTGCTGCGCCGCATGGTGGCCGAAGAGGCCCACCTCACCAGGAACTGAGAGCGCCTCCGGACCGGGCTGGTCCACCGGCTGTCCCCGACAACCGGCTGGTTCCCGACGTCCCTTGGACCCCCGTCTTCCAAGACCAGGGGGAGCGAAGGTGCGCTCAGAATCGGCCTGAATCCCTCTTGAGCGACGGCATCAAAGGTACCCTCAGAAGCACTGTGGTTCGATGCCCGTTTCGCAGCACAGGCACGACCAGGCTCTCCCCCTGACGACTGACGACCCGATCCAGGAACCGTTGGACCGAATGGGATTCCTCTTCGAGGAGGTCTCCGGGGCGAAACCCCGCTCTGTCCGCAACACCGCCCGGAACCGTTCGGCGGACTTCCATGACCTCCAGCCCGTGTCGATAGGGCGTGCCGATCTCAAGTCCCAGCGCGGACTCAACAGAGTCTTGAAAAGCGAGGTCTTCGGCCAGGCGGACCTCACTCCAGACGACCAGCAGGATCCCCACCACCGCGGCCGTGGCCAGGGAAACGGCAAGGACGGCCCGACGGAATCTGGCTGCACCTGAAGGGAGAGGGCTGCTACGTTCCACGTGGACTATTGTCGCACCCGTGAAGCGGAGGCGGCAAGATGATATTCATCTCGCACGCACCGACACGGGTTCCGAAGCAGCCCCTCCGAGGACTGTGGCAATACCTGACGGAGGACGAAGCCGCAGACCCGGCACGCGGGCGCGCTTGGGTGGACGGTCCGACAAACCGTCAGGGCGGAGAAGTCGGCTCCGGACCGTGCAGCACGCCGGTTCGAGCCAGCTCGGCAAACCATGAGGCGCTGCGCTTGGGGGTCCGCTGCAGGGTCTGGCGGTCCACGTACAGCAGACCGTAGCGCTTGCGATAGCCGTTCAGCCACGAGAAGTTGTCCATCAAAGACCACATGTAGTAGCCCCGGACGTCCACCCCCTCCAGCATGGCCCGGTGCACGGCTTGCAGGTGTCGGGTGACGTAGGCGATCCGCGCCGGGTCGTCCACCTGCCCCTCGCGCAACGGGTCGGGCAGCCCGATCCCATTCTCGGTCACGTAGACGGGCAGGCGACGCAGGTCCCGGATCCGGATCAGGATCTCATGCAGCGAATCGGGATCGACCTCCCAGTTCCAGTCCGTATAGCTCCCGCGAGGATTCTGGACGAAGCGGAAGAGCCCCTGGATCGAGAAGCGCGAGGCCTCCTGCGGGTCCCCCGAGATGTTCAGGTGGAAGTCGGTGGTGGGGGCGTCGGCCGTGGCGTGGTGGGGAAGGTAGTAGTTCACACCCAGCCAGTCGACGGTCGGGCTGGAGCCTCCCTCGGCGGGCCCCGACGAGACGGGTTCGGCGAAGTCCAGGTCCCCGTCTGGAGCGGATCCGCAGCCGCGGAGGAACTCCAGCACCTCTTCGGGATAGCGACCCAGCAGGACGGGTTCCAGGAACCACCGGTTCAGGAGCCCGTCTGCCAGGCGGGCCGCGTCGGCATCCCGGGGCGAGTCGCTGGCGGGATGGACCGGCGAGAGGTTCAAGGCGATGCCGATCCCAAGACCTGGCTCCGGCCTCCCCCAGATCCGATGGTACAGCGCCACGGCCCGGGAGTGGGCCAGGAGCAGGTTGTGGGTCACCTGCATGGCTCGGCGGGGATCCCGCTGGCAGGGGGGATGCAGACCCGTCAAATAGCCGTGCATGGTGGACCAGCCCGGCTCGTTCAGGGTGGACCACAGCTTGACTCGATCGCCGAAGTGCCGAAAGCACAACTCGGCGTACTCCAGCCAGGCCTCCAGGGTCTCCGGATTCTCCCAGCTCTGCAGGGCCAGCGGCAGATCCCAGTGATACAGCGTCACGTTGGGGGCGATCCCCCGCTCCAGCAACGCGTCCACGAGTCGGTCGTAGAAGTCCAGTCCGGCCTGGTTGACGGCACCCTTCCCGTGGGGCAGCAGCCGAGGCCAGGACAGCGACAAGCGGTAGCCCGAGTGGCCCAGGCGACTCATCCAGTCGACGTCCTCAGCCCAGCGGTGGTAGTGGTCGCAGGCCACGTCGGGATGGCTGCGCTCGTGGATCCGCTCAGGAAAGCGCCGACAGAAGTCATCCCAGATTGACGGCCCTTTGCCGTCCAGGTCGGCAGCCCCCTCGATCTGCAAGGCGGCGGTGGCCGTACCCCAGACGAAACCCGGTGGGAAGCGGCACGACTCGATCACGCACGAGAGTTGGCCAGGCTCCGGGGAGACTCCTCCAGGCGAGGCCCATCCCCGCCTCTTGCTCCAGCACGCATCCCAGCAATCTCCCGGGCAACATGATGGAGAGCGGCCCCTCGACCTGCTGCCCCGAGGCCTGCGCTCGGGGTCGCCGCAGCCGCCGACCCGACGCCTCCAGCCCAAGTTCCCTCAGCCGCTCCAGGACTCGCTGGGCCCGATCCCGTTCCTTTGAAGTCCGCGCTCGCTCCTGCTCGGCCCGATCCTCGGCTGCGTCGGCCCGTTCCTCGGCTGCGTTGCCCCTGAACTCCGCGACCTCGGCCCTGCTCTCGGCGGCTTCCGCCACCTCGGTGGGTCGAGGCAGGAGCGCTTTGTCGAGACCGCAGGGCCGCTCTCCCACGCCGGCCACGCGCTGCCAGGCCGGCCAGCGCCGGACCCGATGGGGGGGGACGCACTCGAGGAGCGCGGCACTCGGCCATCTGAGACTCCCCGTCGAAACTTCTTGACCGCCAGCAAGTCCTCACCTGGCCAAGAGGCGGCCTCTGACAACGCCAGGCGGGCCCGCCGCGGCAGGGACTGCACACCGCTCCGGCCAACCAGTCGGGGTGCCGCCTGTCCCCGAGAGAGCCCGGGTGGTCCTCGACACGCTGGGCCCGTTCCTGCACAAGGATTGGGACTGCGAACCCCAGCCCCTCCGCCGGGCGTTCCGGCCAGACCGGGTCGAAGAAACGCCAGATGGCCTCATCTTCGTGGGCGCCTTCCATGGCGTCTACCCCGACCAGCAATGGGACACAGCCCCAGCATCCCGCCTGCCGATCGCCCTCGCGCTGACCGGCGCCCTCCTCGGTGGAACGCTGGCCCGAGTGGATGTGCTTGGCTGGGGCCCCTGGGCCTTCCTTGGAGGGTTCCTCGGCCTCCTGCTGGGCCTGATCCTCCTCGCAGCAGTGCTGATCTTCGAGGATTTCGTCCGCCGGCCGCTTCTGAAGGCGGAGAATCGCCGCCTGCCCGTCACCGTCCGGGCCCTGCCCGACGCCCTGGCGGTCGAGGTGGCCGGAGGCGAGACCCGGGTCTTGTGGTCCCCCGAGGCCGTGGTCCTGATGGAGCCCGTCTTCGACGGCGAAGTCACCTGCGAACTCCTGGCTCCCCAGTGGCGCGAAGTTGGAGTCAGGACCGAGGCGGGGGAATTCTGGAGCCTCCTCCAGGAGGAGGCCGTGCCCTGCCAGCGGGTGATCGTTCCAGGGCTGCGCGACCGATTTCCGGGGCTGGCGACGACGGCTCCACCTGCGGGAGACCGGATGGCCACCCGGGCCCGCCACCTCGCCATCTCACTGCGCCTTCCCGCCCGGCGCCGGGAGGTGCACTTCTTCGAGGACGAGGTCAGCCGAGACCTCCAGGTCCGCCAGTTGGACGTCCAGGAGGGCCCCGCCTGAACCCTGAGGCCCGCCATCCTCCAGCCTCGGGGATCGTCGCAGGGAGATCTCCGGTCGCAGGCCTGGGCCACCGTGAAGGCGAATCACCCTCTTGCTTCCGAAGAACCCCATCAGACATTGCAGCACGAATGCTCCCTCTCGGCTTTCGTGCAGGAGGAACTCCCGCAGGGGCTCAGATCCCTCCTGGCCCAAGGTGTCGCAGAGGCTGCGCGAACCATCTGGACAGAGGTTGGAGAGATGAACTTCGACTTGGAACGCTTCCTGGAGGCCCAGGACCGCGGTGACTTCCAGCGGGCACTGCGCGAGCTGGAGGCGGGGCGCAAGACGGGCCACTGGATCTGGTACATCCTGCCTCAACTGCGCGAACTGGGGCGTTCCTCCACGGCCATCCGCTACGGCCTGGACGGCGTCGAAGAGGCGGAAGCCTACCTGAGCCATCCAGTGCTGCGCCAGCGCCTGGTGGAGATCGTGTCGGTGGCCCATGATCAGGTGCGCCAACACTCTCCGCCCCTGACCGTGCTGATGGGTTCTGGCATCGACGCCCGGAAACTGGTCTCCTGCCTGACGCTCTTCGAGGCCGTGGCCCGGGCCCTGGACCAAAGGGAGCCCACGCCCGAGCTGGCCCGACTGGCGACCCAGGCCCACGAGATCCTGGAGGCGGCGGAAGCCCAGGGCTACGCCAGGTGCCCCGTCACCCTGCAGCGTCTGGCCCGCAGGGCGGGGTAGGAAGGCTCCCCCGGGCCTGAACGCCCTCGAATCCCCCAATTCGGAGCCTGCGAACGGGTGGAGCCCGCAGGTCAGCGAGGGTGTGCCCCGCCCTCGCAGCCCGAATCCGACACGTTTCGCAGGAACTTCCTGCAAGACATGACGGATTCGGCGCCCGGGAACCTCCTGGACCGCCAGCGGCCAGGAAGCGCTCAGGAAGGCGCCGGGTGCGCGCCCCCTTCTGCCGGGTCGCGTGCCGGCGCCGCGGGCCCGGTCCGGGCGTCAGGCGGAACGGGGCCGAAGACGCGCGGGTGGTTTCCGCGCAGGTTCTTCAGGCAGTAGAAGGCGTTCATGCAGGCCGACATGAGGAAGGCCCCGGGCCTGAGGGTGAAGAGCCCCCGCCAGATCCGTCCCAGGGAGTTGCGCAGCGAGAAGGCCTCGCGCCACAGGGCCCGATGGGCCGCCAGCAGCTCTTCCGGCGACATCTTCCGAGGCTTGAAGGTCACGTTGTAACCGTTGAAGCTCTCGGGGCCCCGGTCCTGGAGAAGGCGCCCCTCCTCCTGCATCTTCTGGTGGATCGGGGTTCCCGGATAGGGCGTCAGGACGCTCAGGAAGGGCACATCCACCCCGACCTCCTCGAGTTGGCGCGCCATCCGGCGGATCGACTCGGGAGTGTCCCCGTCAAAGCCCGAGACGAACCCGGCCATGACGCAGATCCCGCGTTCATGGAGCGCGGCAATCCTCTGCCGGTACTGCTCGGCCCGGTTCTGGGGCTTGTGGGCGTCCTGAAGCGACTCGGCCCCGAAGGACTCCAGGCCGAAGAAGATGCCGATGCAACCGGATCGCTGCATCAGGTCCAGAAGCTCGGGGTCGGTGGCCACGTCCAGGCTGGCCTGGGTCAGCCACCACTTGCGCTCGGGCACCATGGCCCGAAGCAATTCGAGGATATAGGGGCGACGGATGGTCAGGTTGTCGTCCCAGAACCACACCAGCTTGCGCTGCCACCAGTGCCGGAAGCCGTCGAAGCGCAGGTCCCGGATCACCTCGGCCACGGGCCGGGTCCGATAACCGGGGTTCAGGGTCGGCACCGAGCAGAAGGAGCAGGCGAAGGGGCAGCCCCGCGTGGCCTGCACGACCCTGGGGACGAAGAAGGCGGGCGAGAGCAGGTCGTAGCGCGGGAGGGGAAGACCCTCCAGAGGGCCGGCCTCTCCCCGGTACACGGGTTGCAGGCGGCCCGCCTCGGCGTCCTCGACCAGGCGCGGCCAGGCGGACTCCGCCTCGCCCACCACCACGCTGTCGAAGAACCCGGCGGTCTGCTCCGGGCAGAAGGTCGCGTGCGGCCCTCCGGCCACCACCCGACGCCCCCGCGCGCGCAGGGCCCGGGCCAGCGCGAACGCCTCCCCGGCGAATCCGCTGAAGAAGCTCAAGGCAACCAGATCCGCATCGGTCTCCAGCTCGACCGGTTGGACCTGCTGGTGGATCACGCGGACCTGGTGCCCCGGCGGAGTCAGGGCAGCCAGGTGGATGCCCGTCAGCGGCGGGACGAAATCGACCTCGTGTCCCCAGCGGTAACGCGGCACGTGGACCACCACGATGTCGATCTTCATCCGGCCCCGCCCCTCCTCGAATCCGCCCCCTCGCCCCTACTCTTCCACGCCCAGTTCCCTCAGCCGAGCCAGGAGTCGCTCCGCCCGGTCCCGTTCCTGCTCGGCCCGATCCCGCTCCTGCTCGGCTCGCTCCTCGGCTGCGTTGGCCCTGGACTCCGCGACCTCGGCCCTGCTCTCGGCGGCTTCCGCCACCTCGGTGGGCAGGGGCAGGAGCACCTTGTCGGGTCCGCAGGGACGCAGCCACAGGCCTTCCATGTCCTCGAAGCGGCCCTGCCAGGTCACCAGGCCCAGACCCAGTTCCTCGAGCCACGACAGGTCCAGAAGCTCCACGTAGCTCAGGCCATGCAGGACATATCCCCGCAGGACCCGCTCGCCCAGCCAGCGCTCGGGGTCGAAGATCACGTAGTAGCGGACTCCCAGCCGGGCATAGCGCCGGGCCTTCTCGACCTCGGAGCCTTCCCGGTTGGAGACCACCTCGATCACCAGGTCGGGGGCCTTGCCGAAGAGCCAGGTGAAGTAGGAGCGCCGGCCCTTGGGCCGACAATCCTCGGGGAGGATCACGTCCAGGCTGACCATGATGTCCGGCACCACGGCCGGTTCATCCACGCTGCCGAAGAGGCCCACATCCGCCGCTGCCACGAAGGGGCGCCCGGGCTTCCACGAGGCGTGCAGGATGTTGGGGAAGAGGCGCATCTGCTTCTCGGAGATCCAACTGTCCACGGGCGCATCGTCCTCGGTGACCAGGTGCGAGACGTCCGGCTCGATGGGCATTTCTTCGTAGCTCAGGGCTTCCACGCGAGCATCCTCCATGCCAGGAGTATACCATCCCGCCAGGGGCGGGGACCGGCCGTCGGGCGCCCGCCCACGGGCGGCCCTCACCTCCAGGGTGCGCCCCGGGTGTTGCCGGCGAATGAACGGGAGGTTGCCGGAGAGTGGACGGGATGTTGCCGATTCTCGAACTGCAAGCCCTGGCTCCAAACCTGTTCGAACCGAGGGGCAGCCTTGAATGGAGCAAGCAATCCGGGCCACCGGCCACCGATTCTGGTCAGGACCGGACCAGGGGGGCCTTCAAGCGTGGGCGTCAGCACCTGTTGGCCCGGCGCCCGGCCTGGCGCATCAGCCAAGTCCATTGCGCTGTTCGAACGTCGCGGTCTTGCGGGCGACAGCCAGCATCTTGTCGCGGCCGTAGTTGTAGTGGCGATCGAGGAGGGCGGTGATCCGTTCGGCATACTCCCCGGAGGAGGCCGTGGCTGAGAGGACCTTGAACCAGGCCGGCAAGACCCTCTCCCAGTCGACGCCGACCTGCCACGCCCCGCCCTCATCTGCGAAGAAGACCACGTCGTCGTTGCCCTCATCGATGCAATCGAGCAAGCCGAAAAGACAGTCGAAGGCCTCCCGCACTTCGGCAGGGCTGCCCTTCTTCTCCTCTGCCACACAGCGGTCCATCAGCCGACGGTAGTCGGCGATCCAGGCCGTCGTACCCGCGGACTGCTCGGTGCAGTTCCTGGAGTTGACCATGAACGACTCGAAATACTCGCCGGCACGACTCGCCTTGTCAAAAGCCTTCACGGCTGCGAGAAGACTCACCTTCGCTTTGGTCTCGTTGTCGGGACGCAGGCTCTTGACGTCCAGGTACTTCTTGACAATCTGGTGAAGCCTGGCCGGCGGCAAGAGGTCGATGGCGTCATCCAGCATGTAATAGACGTCTTCGTGCCCGAGCTTGCGAACGGCGGCCCGCAACTTGTCCCGGTCTATCGCGGCTGGCTGGCGTGACATGGCGACCTACCTCCTCGGGCCCAACACCGCAAGTCCGTGAACTCGGCGTGCGCCTTCTCGATCCTGATGGGCGTCGCGAGGTTGACTTCACGACTGATGCCGAAGCCAACGGCCTCGGTCATCGCCTTCCTCCGGACCATCATGGTTCCTGCTGGAAGACGCCACACGCTGTCCGGTCAGCCTGGCCGGCCCCGGCCGCTCGCTCCCGCGGGAGGACAGCGGGCCATGAGTGCACCTTGACCTGTTGCTGGTGGGCCCTGATACTGGGACCAGAAACAGGTTCCCGAAGGAGGGGCCATGCGCCAGGCCAAGTTCACCCTGACCGACACCCAGATCGCCTTCCTGGACGAGCACCAGAGGCACGGCTTCAAGGATCGCAGCGCCATGGTGCGCCGGGCCCTGGAGCACATGCAGGCAGCACTGCGCCGGCAGGCGCTGGAGGAGTCGGCTGCCCTGTGCGCCGAGGCCTACGCGTGCGACCCGGAGGCTGGCGAATGGGTCCAGGACGCCCTGGCGGGGTGGCCCGAATGACAAGCCTCCTGCGGCGCGGGATGATCGTCGACGTCGACCTGGAGCCGGTCCGGGGCTCCGAGACGGGCAAGACCCGACCGGCGGTGGTGGTCACCAACGACGTCTACAACCAGCGTGTTCCCGTCATCCAGGTGGTGCCGCTGTCGTCGTGGTCCGAGAAGAAGGCGCGGATCGTGACCAACGTCACGGTGGAGGTCACCGCGGCCAATGGCCTCGACAAGCGCTCTGTCGCCGATTGCCTGCAGACCCGTCCCATCGATGCCCGAGAGCGGCTCCGCGGCGCCCGCGGACAGGTGGACTCCAGGACCCTGGGCCAGATCGACGAGGCACTCCGAATCGTCTTGGCGCTGGGTCCTGCCTGACCGACATCGCGACGCCCCGCCACCAGGTTTCCGGCATGATCTCGAGGAAATCCCACCAAATCGCGCCGGAATCCGTGCCACAAGCGTCAAGGGACCGGCCTCCCCAGTCCCGCACCCACGCCACGGGCCACAAGCTCGCGCCGCCGCAAGAGACCAGCCCGCAGCCCTCCTGGGCGGCGGCCTGGTACAGGGCTCGAAACAGTGCGATCCGACCGGCGAGGCGGCGGCCACCGCGACCCGCAGCAGGAGCTTCCCCCGGGGCGTGGTGAGCGCCTGGCCAGGAGTCGCTTCAGAGCCCAAGCACCTTGCGCGATTCGCGATTCGCGAATAGACTAGAACCATGAAGGGGCAGGACGTTCTTGTGCTGCTGAAGCTGCTGGCTTCTGCCGGGCAAGCATGGAGTTACCCACAGGTTGCCCACGCGCTCGGGATGAGCGCCTCTGAGGTGCACGCTGCGATCAAGCGCTGCACCGAGGCGGGGCTCTTCAATCCTCACACCAGACAGCCGCAGCGAAAGGCTCTTCAGGAGTTCCTCATCCATGGACTTCAGTACGTGTTCCCGGCCCAACCCGGGCCCCTGGTGCAGGGGCTGCCGACCGCTCATGGCGCGCCCCCGCTGAACCAGAGGCTCCGCTTCGACATTCACGAGGTGCCTGTCATGCCTCTGGCCGGGGGGAGCACGCGTGGACCAGAGATCCGTCCGCTCTATCGGTCGGCCCCGCTGGCAGCGTCCAGGGACCCGCAACTCTACGAACTGCTCGCCCTGGCGGACGCCCTCCGCAGCGGCCGCGCCAGGGAGCGCAAGTTGGCCCGGGAGGCCCTCGAGGAGATCTTCTCCCGATGAACCGACACCAGAGCGTCAGGGACATCGCCGAAGTCGCTCGGAGGCTGGGGGAGTTGGCGCACGAGGTCGTGTTCCTGGGAGGGGCCGCAGTGCCGTTGATGGTGCCAGAGGCAGTTGCCCCGACCGTCCGCCCCACCGAGGACGTGGACTGTGTGGTCAGCGCCGAGAGCTATCCTGATTACTCGAGATTTGGTGAACGCCTGCGGCAGATGGGCTTTGAGGAATGTCGCGAGAAGGGGGCTCCCATATGTCGCTGGAGCACGGCCGGACTCCTGGTCGACGTGATGCCCACGAGCGACTGCCTCGGGTTCTTCAACTCCTGGTATCGCCATGTCATCGAAACGTCCGAAGAGGTCGACATTGCGCCCGACGTGCGGGTTCGAATCGCCAGCCTCCCGGCGTTCCTGGCGACCAAATTCGAGGCTCTGGTGGGGCGTGGCGGTGACGACTACGTCGCGAACGCCGACTTCGAGGACATCGTCACGATCTTGGGCACTCGCCAGGACGCTCTGGAGAGGATCGGCGCCGCACCGCTCGAGCTTCGGCAATTTCTGAGCGCCTGCAGCCGACAGCTCCTCAACAGGAGGGACCTGGAGGACCTGATCAGCGGTTGCTTCCCCGGCGACGCCATCAGCCAGGCATCTGTGCCCCAGACAGTGGCCGTCTTGCGGAAGCTGGCCAGTGCCCACAGCGGGCAATAGGTCCAATCACGCCGCCTCGTGCTCCGCGACATCCTGGCCGCGAGCCGGCGCCTCCTCCCGGTCCTGATCCGGCATGGTTCCCAGGAACTTCCCGCCAAGCATGGCGGATTGAAAGCCCGCGGACAGGTGGATGCCCGGCCCCTGGGCCAGCTCGACGAGGCCCTCCGAATCCTCTTTGCGCTGGCTCCTGCCTGACCCCCGTCCGCGACGCCCCGCCGCCTGGTTCCCGGCGTGATGTCGAGGAAGATCCACCAAATCGTGCCGGAATCCGTGCCACGAGCGGATGAGGACGCTGGCCTCCCGAGTCCCGCGCCCACGCCACGGGCCACGAGCTCGCGCCGCAAGAGACCAAGCCGATCCGCTGGTCTCCACCGAGCCCTCTCCAGGACACCCTGAATCCGCCGCCTGGCGTGAGAACCGAGGGCGTCGAGGCGGGTCTGGATGCAAGGAAGGCGTGCCTCGAGGAGCGGAGCGTAGTTGGAAACTACGTGAGCACCGCAGAGGTGCGCCTGACGACGCAGACGGGCCCGGATCGGCGGCCGAATGCCACGGTAGGTGGCGGATTCAGGGACACCCCCGGCCCTGTTCCGACCCAGGTCCGCCCCCCCCTTCGTCGAAAGCCTCCGGTCGAGATCCCCGGGTAGAAGGAACGCATGTCCGACACCACCGCACCGCCAGCAACCTCCCTTGCCCTCCCCTCCCCCTCCGCCATCCGCGACGAGCTCCAGGACCTGGTGGTCCGCGACCTGCTGGGCCCGGCCGGGGGCCCCGAGGAGGAGCTGCCGCCGGGCGACAACCCGAGGGACCGCTACCTCGTGGGGATGCTGGCGGCCATGGGTGAGGTGGTCTCGCAGGAGGAGTCGGACGAGCTGGCCCAGGGCGGCACCGACGGGGAGGAGGGGGACGGCAAGACCGAGACCTCGACGGTGCAGGCCCGGACGCTCTTCCCCTCCTCGCTGGGGCTGACGGTGTGCGTGGATCCCTCGGTATCGGAGTTGCAGGTGCGGGTCCGCTGGGGCCGCTACGAGCGCACCGAGAGCGAGACGGCGAAGACGTCCACCGGCGCCCCCGCCCGGGTGTGGAAGCGCAGCCAGGTCGACGAGACCTGCGCGGTCCCCCTGAAGGAGGGCCAGTTCGATCCCCTGGTTCCCGCCGAGGAGTTCCCCCAGGTGCGGCTGCGCGGCCTCGCGCGCAAGCGCTCGGAGTTGTGGGTGGTCAGCCTCTTCCTGGTCAACGAGCAGCAGCCCGAGGAGCGCAACCGCGACGCGACCTGGCTCTTCCAGGTGGAGCTGGAGGTCACCTCGCGCGGAGACCTGGCCATCTTCCGCGGCCGCCCCCGCCGCGACCAGCCGGGCCGGATGGACCAGGACACCTGGGGCGAGCTCCAGGACTCGTGGAGGCTGCACCGCCACCACACGGAGTTCGCCGTCGGCCATGGCGTGTCGGTCCACGCCGAGGCGCTGCCGACGGACCCCACCCGCGCCACGCGCATCTCCACGCGCTCCATCCCGGTCTACGAGGTCCCGCCCACCACGCCCCCGACGGCCGAGGAGGAGCCGGTCCTGGCCCAGGCGGTCCTGGACATGGAGGTCCTGGCGGAGACGCCGGACGGTGGCTTCCACGAACGCCTTGGTCCGATGGCCGAGGCCTACGGGGCCTGGCTCGAGCGCCAGAAGCAGCGCCTGGACTCAGGGGAGGACGGCCTGGCCGAATTCCGCGAGAGCGGCGCCGGGGCACTGGCCGCGGGCCGGCGGGCCCTGGAGCGAATCCGCCGGGGGCTGGACCTCCTGGACTCCGACCCGCTGGCCGCCCAGGCCTTCCGCTTCGCCAACCGGGCCATGGCCTTGCAGCGGGTCCACTCGCTCTTCGCCGTGGAGAACCGCCGCCAGGCGGTCAAGCAGCCCGACTTCGCGAATCTCGCGCGCTTCCAGAAGCCGGGCAACCGCTCCTGGCGCCACTTCCAGGTGGCCTTCATATTGCTGAACCTGCCCGACCTGGTGGACCTCCACGGCGACTCGCGGAGCCACCCCACCGAGGCGGTGGCCGACCTGCTGTGGTTCCCCACCGGCGGCGGCAAGACCGAGGCCTACCTGGGCCTGACCGCCTTCACGCTGGCCCTGCGCCGCCTGCAGGGGGTCGTGGCGGGCCGTTCCGGCGAGGAGGGTGTGGCCGTCCTGATGCGCTACACCCTGCGCCTTCTGACGCTGCAGCAGTTCCAGCGGGCCGCCGCCCTGGTCTGCGCCTGCGAGCGCCTGCGCCAGCAGGCCCTGGCCGGCGGCGACCCGCGCTGGGGGCGCGAGCCCTTCCGCCTGGGCCTGTGGGTGGGCGCCCGCACCACGCCCAACAAGACCAGGGACTCCGCGAACGCCGTCAAGCAGTTGCGCGGCAACGACAGCTACCAGGCCCTGCGCACCGGCACGCCGCTGCAACTGGCCTCCTGCCCCTGGTGCGGCCACGCCCTGGAGCCCGGCCGCGACATCGAGGTGGAGACCTACGAGGGCGGCCGCTGCCGCACCCTGGTCTACTGCGGCGACCGCCTGGGGAACTGCCCCTTCAGTCGCCGCCAGTCCAAGGGCGAGGGCCTGCCCGTCCTGGTGGTGGACGAGGAGATCTACCGCCGCCTGCCGGCCCTGCTGATCGCCACCGTCGACAAGTTCGCCCAGATGCCGTGGCAGGGGCCCACCTCGATGCTCTTCGGGCGCGTGGACGGACACTGCCCTCGGCACGGCTTCACCTCGCCGGACCTTGAGGACGCGGGCTCGCACCCGAAGCGCAAAGGCCTGGAGGCCGTCCGTCGCCAGGACCGTGGGGCCCTGCGCCCGCCCGACCTGATCATCCAGGACGAGCTGCACCTGATCTCAGGCCCGCTGGGGACGCTGGTGGGCCTCTACGAGACCGCGGTCGACGAGCTGTGCACCTGGGAGGTGGACGGGCGCCCCGTGCGCCCCAAGGTGATCGCCTCGACGGCCACCATCCGCCGCGCCGAGACCCAGATCCGCAACCTCTTCTGCCGCCGGGCCCAGGTGTTCCCGCCCGCGGGCCTGGAGGTCGAGGACAACTTCTTCTCCCGGCAGCGCCCCGCCACGCCAGAAGAGCCGGGCCGGCGCTACCTGGGCGTCTGCGCCCCCGGCATCCGGGTCAAGACCGCGCTGATCCGCGTCTACGTCGCCTTCATGGCCGCCGCCCAGCTCCAGTTCGAGCGGTATGGCGGGCGCGCCGACCCCTGGATGACCCTGGTGGGCTACTTCAACTCGCTGCGCGAGCTGGGGGGGATGCGCCGCCTGGCCGAGGACCAGGTGCAGGCCCAGCTCCGGGCGATGCGCCGCTGGGGCCTGGCCGAGCGGAGAATGCTCCGGCTGGAGGAGCTGACCTCGCGCGTCTCCTCCGCCGAGATCCCCCAGTTGCTGGACCAGCTCGAGGTTCGCTACGACCCGGCGGACCAGCAGTTGCGAAAGAAACTGCGCCAGGAGAAGAAGCCCCTGCCGGGCCCCGATCCCCTGGACCTGGTGCTGGCCACCAACATGCTCTCGGTGGGCGTGGACGTGCAGCGACTGGGGCTCCTGGTGACCGGGGGGCAGCCCAAGACCACCGCCGAGTACATCCAGGCCACCAGCCGCGTCGGCCGCTCGAAGGACTCGCCGGGCCTGGTCTGCACCGTGTTCAACTGGGCGCGGCCGCGCGACCTCTCGCACTACGAGACCTTCGAGCACTACCACGCCACCTTCTACCAGCACGTCGAGGCGCTCTCGGTCACGCCCTTCGCGCCGCGGGCCCTGGACCGAGGGCTGGCGGGCGTGCTGGTCTCGCTGCTGCGGCTGACGGACGGCCGGCTGAACCCGAACTCCGGCGCCCAGGAGATGGACCCCTCCTCAGACCAGGTCGCCCACCTGGTGCAGCGGGTGGTGGAGCGCGCGCGGGCCGTGACAGGCCGCGACGAGGTGGCCTCGCTGGTGCAGGCCATGGCGCACAGCCGCCTGGGCTCCTGGCGCCGCCGCATCGAGAAGTTGACCGGGGGCACGCGCCTGGGCTACAAGAGCCGTCCCGACGGGCAGACGCTGAACCTGCTGGAGCCGGCGGGCGAGGGCCCCTGGACCGAGATGACGGTCCTGCACTCCCTGCGCGAGGTGGAGCCCGCCGTCAACCTGGTCCTGGCCGGCGAGATGGACGACGACCCGCGCGTGCCGGGGGACGTGGAAGGGGCGTGAGCAGGAGGGGCGGGGGGCGGACGAGTGGAGGCGCGGGGGCGGGCCAGATGCTCAAGCGGCCAGCGTGGCTTCCTCGAACTCGATCACGTTGTCGAGTTCGAGTTCGCCGTGAGCGAGCATGTCTGCAACGCGGCTGAGCGCCAGCGACTTGACGCGGGTGGAGGCTTCGGCACGGCTGGCTCCGTATACCATCACGCCCGGAAGCTCCATGACCTCGGCGATCCAGCGGGTCTCCCCTTCGCGCTCGAACTCGATCGTCAACTTCACCGTCTCGGCTCCCTCCCGGCAGGATCGCTGCGCTCCTCTGCCATCATACCACGCACCAAGGCCAGGGAGAGGTCAGGGATTCCAAGGATTCTACCCCCCCATGCCCACCTGCCAGGGAGGTGGCCCCTATCGAACGACCTCGCGCTGCCGTGCGTGCTGCAGGATCGCCCCCCGGATCCGGAATGGTTCGCGGGCAACTCCTGCGAAGCATGACGGATTCGACGTCGGCCGGAGCACGCTGGCGCGCGGGTCGAAACGTCAGGCGAACCCGCCAGTACCAGGAGATGGAACCATGACCCTCAAGTCGCGCCGCGACAAGGTGGGCGAGCTTCGCCCCAGCCAACTGCTCTTCACCTTCGGCGTGGGAGCCACGGTGGAACTGCCCTACCTGTCGGTGGTGGTGATGGGCACCGACGACTGGAATCCCGCCTACAGCCAGGAACTGCACGAGCCCCGGCTGCTGGCCGCGGTCCAGGCGCAGCTCGGCCAGGGCGTGAAGCGCATCCTGACTCCCCCGCGCGCCGAGGAGGGCACGACGCTGCCCGGCACCATGGACTCCTCCGACCGAATCGGCGTCCCGGTGGCCGTCTTCCCGCGCTGGGCGCGCTGCCCGAACTGCCAGGCGCTGTCTCCGCTGCGCAGCGGCCTTTTCCAGCTCAAGACGGCCCCCAACCGGCCTGACCAGGCGCGGTACGTCCACGTGAACTGCCCGAAGTCGAAGAAGGCGCCGCCGGTCCTGCCGGCGCGCTTCCTGGTGGCCTGCCCCTCCGGTCACCTCGACGACTTCCCCTGGCACGAATACCTCCACGACGGCGGCCCCTGCTCGGGACAGTTGTGCCTGCGCGAGATGGGGCCCTCGGGCACCATCGCCGCCATGCTCCTCACCTGTGACTGCGGGAAGTCCAAGAGCATGGCCCAGGCCTTTGACCCTGAGGTGAAGGAGCGCCTGGGCACCTGCCGGGGGCGCCGCCCCCACCTGCGCGACTTCGACGAGCGAGGCTGCCAGGAGAAGCTCCGCCCCATCATGCTGGGCGCCTCCAACAGCTGGTTTCCCCTGCGGCTCTCGGGCCTGTCCATTCCGCAATCGGTGAACCTCCTCGAGCAGCTCGTAACCAGGTACTGGTCGCACCTGGAGGAATGCGAATCCGCTCGCGACGTGAAGTTCGCCCGCAAGGGATGCCCCGGCCTGGAGCCCTATACCGACGAGGACCTCTGGGCCACCCTCGAAACGCTGCGGCTCAAGAAGGAGGACAGCGAGGGTGCGGAGGCCGACCTGAAGATCCCGGAGTGGAAGGTCCTCAGCCGTCCGGACCCGGCCCGGAACAACGAGGACTTCCGCCTGAGGGAGGTCCCGGTCCCGACGGCCTACGCGCCTTTCTTCGAGCGCGTGGTCCTGGTCGAGCGCCTCCGGGAGGTCCACGCCCTCCTCGGCTTCACGCGCCTGGAGTCGCCCGAAGACTTCGGCGACCTCGAGGAGCTGCCGAGACACCGCCGGATGCCGCTGGGCCGCACCGCCCCCTCCTGGGTGCCGGGAGCGGAGGTGCGCGGCGAGGGCCTCTTCCTGCAGTTCCGCGAGGACGCGGTCCTGGCCTGGGCCTCCGGGGAGGCGGTGCGCCGCCGGGAGAACGACCTCTTCGCCGGGCACCAGGCCTGGCGGCGCGTGCGGAACATCGAGCATCCCGAGCGGGCCTTCCCGGGCTCGCGCTACACGCTCCTGCACTCCTTTGCCCATGCCCTGATGCGCCAGTTGTGCCTGGAGTGCGGCTACACAGCCTCCAGCATCCGCGAGCGCATCTACTCCAAGGACCCCAACGACGAGGGCGGCCCGATGGCCGGGGTGTTGATCTACACCGCCGCGCCGGACAGCGAGGGCACGCTCGGCGGCTTGGTGGGCCTGGGCCAGCCGGAGATCCTGGGCCGCCACCTGGACCTGGCCCTGGAGGCGATGCTCCTGTGCGCCTCCGACCCGCTGTGCGCCGAGCACCTGCCGGCGGTCCACGGCCTGGACCTGCACGGCGCCTGCTGCCACGCCTGCCTCTTCTCGCCCGAGACCTCGTGCGAGCGCGGCAACCGCTACCTGGACCGCAACACGCTGGTGGCCAGCCTGGCCACCGACCAGGCAGCCTTCTTCAACCTGGAGGGGACCGGGCCCGCCCCAGCTCTGCCCCCGCCGCGCGAGGCGCCACCCTTGGAGGTGGCCTCCACGGGCATCCCCTTGGTGGACCTGGACGGTTGGACCGCCAGCGGTCCCTCTCCTCTGGGCTTCATAGACCCGAAGGCCGCCGGGATGGAGCCGGCTGAGGGCCTCTTCGTGGCCGGCGTCCAGGGGAAGGCGCTCGACCGGGAGATACCGCCCGGAGCCTGGTGCCTCTTCCGTCGCCTGGGACCAGGGGACCCGATCCCACCGCGAGACTCCATCGTCATCGTGCACGACGAGCGCCTGGGTGGCACAACCGTCCGCCGCCTGTCCTGGTCCGAGGTCGTGGACCAGGAGAACCAGCCCCTGTTAACGCGGGTCCTGCTGAAGCCCAGAAGCACCAACCTGAAGACGCCGATGCAGGTCCTGGAGATATCCGCCCAGGATTGGGAGGCCTGGCGGCCCTTCGCCTGCTTCGTCGGGCTGGTGCCCGGCCGCAAGAACTGACGCAGTGAGGAGTGCAGGCCGATGCCACCCAGGTTGCTGCCGCAGATTTCCATCAACGAGATTCCGACCGGCTCGGAGCGGGTCGTCGCTCGCGCCCTGCTCGAGACCCTGGGCGACGGCTGGACCGTCTTCCATTCCTATAGCTGGCTGCGCCCCGGTCGCAGCCTGAAATCCACGACCCTGCGGGAGGGCGAGGCCGACTTCGTCCTCTTCCATCCCGACCACGGGTTGCTGGTCCTCGAGGTGAAGGGGGCCGCATCGAGTACCAGCCCGAGACCGGTGCCTGGCTGCAGGGCGGCAAGCCCCTCCGCGACCCCTTCGACCAGGCCCGCAGGAACGAGCACGCCCTGGTGGATCACGTCCGCGAGCGTGCGCAGTTCCAGACCCCCTGCTTGCCCCTCAAAGACCTGCCCTGCCCCTACGGCTACGCCGTCGTGTTCCCGGACTGCAACTTCGACGGCACCCTGCCCGCGGGCGCCCATCCGGACATCCTGGCCGGGGCCGCCGACCTGCCGCGCCTGGGCGAGCGGATGCTGCACGCGCTGCAAAGCCGCGGCCAGGGGGTCCGGCTCCCGGCCCAGGACGCGAAGCAGGTCACCCGAGCGCTGCAGAGCACTTTCCGGCTGGTGGAGGCGCTCTCGAGCAGGCTGGCCCGGGACGAAGAGCGGCTGATCCAGTTGACCGAGCAGCAGGCCGAGGCGCTGGAGGGCCTGTACTGCAATCGCCGGGTGCTGGTCGAGGGGGTGGCAGGCTCGGGCAAGACGATCCTGGGCCTGCGGCGGGCCCTGGCCTTCGCCGAGGAGGGAACGAGGACGCTCTTCCTGTGCTTCAACCGGCGACTGGCCGAGCACCTGGGCCAGGTCGCTCAGCATGAGAACCTCACGATCCGCCACTTCCACGGCCTGTGCCGCGACGTCTGCGTGACCGCACCCGGCGGCTTCCAGGTGCCCGAGGAGCGCGAGGCCCAGGCCCGGTTCTGGAAAGAGGAGGCGCCAGTGCAGATGTTCCTGGCCCTGGACGACCTGCCGGAGCCTCGCTTCGACGCCATCGTGGTCGACGAGGCCCAGGACTTCCAGGCCTCCTGGTGGGACCCGGTCGAGGCGCTGCTGCGAGAGCCGGACGGACCGCTCTACATCTTCTTCGACCGCCTGCAGAACCTGTACGGCGCCGCCCTTCAGTTCCCCCGCACGCAGGCCGTCTTCCAGCTGCGCGTGAACTGCCGCAACACCCGCCGGCTGGCGGAGGCCTGCGGCAGCGTCCTGCGCCAGGAGATGAAGGTCTCGCCCTTCAGCCCCGAGGGCGCCAGCCCCCAGGTACACCGCGCCGAGAGCCCGGAGACCGCACGCAAGACCTGCACGACCTTGCTGAACCGACTGCTCAGCGAGGAGCGCTTCCCGCCCTCGCGCGTCGCGATCCTGGGCCCCTACACCCGCCAGAAGTCCCCTTCCCTCGGCCCGGGGCTGCAGTGGCACAAGCTCACCGAGAAGCACGACGAGTGGCAGGCCGACCGGGCCGTGCTCTACTCCACCATCCGATCCTTCAAGGGCCTGGAGGCCGACGTGGTGATCCTGGTCGACCTGGGCGACTTCCGCGAGGGCCTCTTCGAGCGCTCGGACCTCTACGTCGCCGCCTCCCGCGCCAAGCACCGCCTGCACGTCGTCACGGACTCCGACGAGATCGAGGAGGCGCTGGGGGTGCGCTAAGGGCAAGACCCATGAATTAGGCCACTGACCGCAGTCCTGACGGGCAATCGACCAAGCGCAGGTGCTTCCTGAAGTCGACTCTTTGGCTGCGGTCGTTCGGCTTCTTCACTGGCCAGGAGCAC
>Ga0334898_1001444_pt1 | contig 26338 bp, 30 predicted proteins | sample GraSluR3_MG_10_FD_207228 | JGI IMG/M metagenome (GOLD analysis project Ga0334898, IMG submission 207228) | Sludge microbial communities from methane-producing bioreactor in Wageningen University, Netherlands - Granular Sludge_3_08-R3 | ecosystem: Engineered > Bioreactor > Anaerobic >... | reverse complement strand
ATTACCCTTTTTTTCTTTTGTTCTTTTTCCGAAAGTACTAACCAAAATGCAAGTGTCTATGAGAAATAAACGGCTAAAATATAAGGGATGTAGGTACCGCTTTTTTAGAATAAAAAAGCGGTGAAGATGGTGCTGGGTGATAGTCCAGCGTCGTCTTCGAAAAATTTATTAACAATGGTATTTCATGTCAACCATGTGAAATATAGGGTTCAAACTGTTAAATGCTCAACTTGTCTAATTGGTGGTTCTTACATGATGGTCGTTATGATTTAGGTGATTATGTATGTTTATTTAGTGTTGATGAAGAAATAGGTTATCATGATATGGACACTGGTAACCGAGTAGTATTAGTAGTTAGCGAATAATTATGATAATATTTACTAAATTATTAATAGAAGTTGTTATTTAAAACTAACTTCTATTTTTTTTGGTTTTTCATATAAATTAATAGGGGTGGACATATGTTTATTAAGCATATACATAGTAGAATAAAAATAGTATTATTAATATCTGTTTTTCTTTTTATATTAGTAATTTTAAGAGTTTTTTATATTCAAATGTTTCAATATCAAAAACTAAATACTTTAGCAAGTGCGCTTTGGAGTCGTAATTTACCAATTGAAGCTAATAGAGGGGTTATATATGATCGTAATGGAGTTATTATTGCCGATAATGTTACTACTACTAGTTTAATTTTAATTCCTAATCAAATTAAAGATAAAGAAAAAGTTAGTAAAGAATTAGCCAAAATTCTTAATGTTAGTTATGAGGAAATGTATAAACATGTTACTAAAAAGGTATCAATTGAAAGAGTTCATCCAGAAGGAAGAAGATTAAATTATGAAACCGCCGATAAAATTAGCAATTTAAATTTTGATGGGGTTTATTTAGTAAAAGAAGCTAAAAGATATTATCCCTTTGATGATTATTTATCTCATGTTCTAGGCTTTGTTGGGATTGATAATCAAGGTCTTAGTGGTTTAGAATTGCAATATGATAATTATTTGATGGGGGAAAATGGAGCGATTAAATATTTTTCTGATGCCAAGGGTGAAAGATTAAAAATGGCCGAAGTTTATGAACAGCCTCAAGATGGTATTAATGTTATGTTAACAATTGATCATAAAATTCAAACGGCAGTAGAACGGGAATTAGATAATATCGTGGCTAAATATAACCCTGATAGTGCTTTAATTATTGCGATGGATCCTAATAATGGGGAAATATTAGCGATGAGTTCAAGACCTAATTTTTCTCCTAATAATTATCAAAAATATACAGTTGAAGAAATAAACCGTAATTTACCAATATGGGCGACATATGAGCCTGGTTCTACTTTTAAAATTATTACTTTAACCGCAGCTCTTCAAGAAAATTTAGTTGATTTAAATAAGGATACTTATTATGATACTGGTTCTGTACGCGTGGAAAATGCGAAAATAAGATGTTGGAAAGCAGGGGGGCATGGCCATCAAACTTTTTTAGAGGTGGTAGAAAATTCTTGTAACCCTGGTTTTGTTGAACTAGGTCAACGTTTAGGAAAAGACATATTATTTTCTTATATAGATAAATTTGGTTTTGGCCGGAAGACCGGAATTGATTTAAATGGTGAAGGAACTGGTATCATCTTTAATTTAGACCGAGTTGGACCAGTTGAACTAGCTACTACTTCCTTTGGACAAGGGGTTTCTGTTACTCCTATTCAACAAATTACAGCAGTAAGTGCAGCGATTAATGGCGGTTTTTTGTATCAACCTTATATTGTAAAAAGATTGTTGGAACCAGAAACAAATGATATAATTAAAGAGAACCAAAAAACATTAGTTAATCAAGTAATTGAGGAAAAAACTAGTATGATGGTTCGTTATGCTTTAGAGAGTGTAGTAGCAAAAGGTACTGGTCGTCCAGCCTATATTGATGGTTATCGGGTTGGAGGTAAAACTGGAACAGCCCAAAAGGTTAATAAAGGTGTTTATATGGTTGGTAACTATATTTTATCATTTATTGGGTTTCTTCCGGCTGATAATCCCAAAGTAGTTGTTTATGTAGCAATAGATCATCCAAGAGGAGTAGTTCAATATGGTGGTGTAGTAGCGGGACCAATTGCTAAAACAATTATGAATGATTGCATTACTGCTTTAAATATTGACAAAAGAAAAGGGGGAACCGAATTAGAATATAACTGGATGGATAAAAAAATATATGATGTACCTAATGTTGTTGGAATGAATAAAAAGGAAGCAATACCACTTTTAAAACATTTTCAAATTGAATGGACAGGAAGTGGTAATATTATTATTGAACAATCACCTATTGCTGGTGAAAGAATAGAAGAAGGTTCGAAAGTGAGGTTGTTATTAAATGAACATTAAAACTAATTCAAAAGAAGTAAAACCAGGAGATACGTTTATTGCTATTAAAGGATTGACAGTTGATGGTCATAAATATGTAAATGATGCCATTGAAAGAGGTGCGAAAAAAGTAGTTGTTGAATATGGCGAATATAATATAGAAACAGAACATGTTCCAGATACTAAACAATATTTAATTGATTATTTAGATGCTAAATATGGTGCTAAAATTAAAACGATGAAATTAATTGGGGTTACTGGTACAAATGGTAAAACTACTAGTTGTTATTTAATGTATCAAATGTTTAATAAAATGAATATTCCCTGTGCTTATATTGGTACAATTGGTTTTTATCTTGATAATGAAGTGATAGAATTAGATAATACAACGCCAGATATTATTAAGTTATATGAAATGTTAATAAAATGTTATGAAACAAAGATGAAATATGTAGTAATGGAAGTAAGTAGTCATGCTTTAAAACAAGACCGAATTGGTAAATTAAAATTTGATTATGGAATTTTTACTAATTTAACACCAGAGCATTTAGATTATCATCCAGATCTTAATGATTATGCGGTTAGTAAACAAAAATTATTTACTAATTTAAATGAAGAAGGAAAAGCAATTATTAATATTGATTCAGAATATAGTGATATGATGATGGTTAATAAGCATAATATAACATATGGTTATAAAACTAGTAATTATCAAATTTTAGATTATAAGATAAAAGATATGAAAACTATTTTTCATATTCGTTATCAAAATAAAACTTATGAAGTTATTACTACCATTCCTGGTAAATATAATATTTACAATATATTGACAATGATCATTACATTACAGCAAGAAAAAATTAAATTAACTGATATAATAAAAATGACTCCTATTTTAAAAGCGCCACCTGGGCGAATGGATATTATTAATTATAAAAATAATAGTATTATTATTGATTATGCTCATACACCTGATGCTGTTTTTAATGTTTTAAATGCATTAAAAGAATATGCTGATGGTAAAATATATTGTCTTATTGGCTGTGGTGGTAATCGTGATAAATCAAAAAGGAGCAAAATGGGTTTTTATGCAACAACAATTAGTGATTTTGCTATCATTACTAGTGATAATCCTCGGTATGAAAAACCAGAAGATATTATTAATGATATGTTAAAAGGAGTTACTAAGGATAATTATAAAGTTATTATTGATCGAAAAGAAGCAATTGCTTATGGAGTAGAACAATTAAATAATAAGGACATTTTAGTTATTTTAGGAAAAGGACATGAAGATTATCAAATTATTGGTGATCAAAAATTACATCATAGTGATAAAGAATATGTATTAAAAATTTGTAAATGAGGTGAATTTTATGTTAATTTTAGCAAAATCTGTATTAGCATTAATGATTGGATTTTTATTATCAACATTTTTAGGTTTAATTATTATTCCCATATTAAAAAAAATGAAAATAGGACAACGAATAAGTATTTATTTAGCTAATTCTGTGCATCGGAAGAAAGCAGGAACGCCAACAATGGGTGGTATAATATTTATTTTATCAACCATTATTTCGATTGCAGTGTTATTTTTGATGGGGAAATTAGATTTTAGTTATAACATTTTTATTGTTATATTTGTTTTAATTAGTTATGCAAGCATTGGCTTTATTGATGATTATTTAAGTATAAAACGAAATAATAATGTTGGTTTAACTGAAATTCAAAAATTACTTTTACAATTATTGGTTGCTATTGTATTTTTCTTTTTATATATGAAAAGTGGTAATGATCCTATTGTCGAAATTTACACTTTAAATATTCGGATTAATTTAGGGTTTATGTATGGATTCTTTATTTTATTTGTGTTAATTGCATCAGCCAATGCGGTTAATATTACTGATGGTTTAGATGGTTTAGCAGCCGGCTTATCTGCGATTGCCTTTTTATCTTTTGGATTAATTAGTTGGGGTGCTGGTTGGGTTGCTGGCTATGAAGAAATTGCAATTCTATGTTTTATTATGGTTGGTTCTTTACTAGGATTCTTAATATATAATTCACATCCAGCCAAGGTTTTTATGGGTGATGTAGGCTCCTTAGCACTAGGTGCTACTTTAGCAACAATAGCGATTTTAACTGGTCATGAATTAACATTAGTGGTAGTAGCAGGTGTATTTGTAGTAGAAACTTTAGTTACTATAATTCAAATTATTACGGTTAAGTTATATAATAAAAGATTTTTTCTAATGACCCCTTTACATCATCATTTTGAAAAATTAGGTTGGGAAGAAAATGATATAATTAAATTATTTTGGGTAGTTGGCTTTATTTTAGGAATGGCCGGCATTGCCTTTGGGGTGTGGATATAGTGAAACAAAATTCAGGGGATTTAATCTTATTATTAAGTATAATTATAATTTCTCTTTTTGGGTTATTAATGATTTATTCCTCCTCCGCCATTTGGGCTGAATATAAATTTGATGACCCCTTTAAATATTTCAAAGCACAAGGTTTATTTTTAATAACTGGATATATATTAATGTACATTGTATCAAAAATATATTATAAGAACTATTTGGACAAAGCAAACATTATACTATTAATTTGTTTTGTCCTTTTAATTTTAGTATTAATACCAGGAATAGGAACTATTCGTAATGGTTCTCGTAGTTGGTTTGGGGTTGGTGGATTTGGAATTCAACCAAGTGAATTTGCTAAATTAGGTTTAATAATATTTACTGCTAAATATTTAACTAAAAATGAAAAATTAATTAAGAATATTAAAAAAGGAGTTTTTCCGATATTAGGTATTACTTTATTATTTTTTGGATTAATTATGTTACAACCAGATTTTGGTACCGGTGTTATATTAGTTATGTCAATTATCGGTTTATTATATATTGCTGGAATTAAGTTTTCATTTTTTACTAAACTAGCGATTGTTGGTTTAGTTGGAATGGTTGGTTTAATTATTGCGGCTCCATATCGTTTACAACGAATTATTACTTTTATAAATCCGTGGGCAGATCCATTAGGTAGTGGGTTTCAAACTATTCAATCATTATTTGCAATTGGTCCAGGGGGTCTTTTAGGATTAGGTTTAGGAAATTCGATTCAAAAACATTTTTATTTACCAGAACCACAAACGGATTTTATCTTTTCTATTATTGCCGAAGAATTAGGATTTTTAGGAGCTTTAATAATCGGATGTTTGTTTATTTTAATAATTATTAGAGGTTATTCAATTGCCATGAATACGACTGATGTATTTGCAAAATATTTAGCATTTGGTATAACTTTTCAAGTTACTTTTCAAGCCGCTTTAAACTTAATGGTAGTAGTAGGATTAGTCCCAGTAACGGGTATTACTTTACCATTTATTAGTTATGGTGGCTCTAGTTTATTAATTACTTTAATTGCGATGGGGATTCTTTTAAATATAAGTAAATATCAGGAAAATAGATTGAAATAAAAAAGCTAAAAAGGGATTAAATCTTAATGAATTAAAAATTGTGTTTAAAATTAATTTTATGGTGTGGAATAATTTCAAGTAAGTTATATCTTCTATTTTTTCTTGCTTATCTTTATTATTACTGCTATAATAAAATTCAATTTTTTAAATGGCAGGTGGTAAAATGAATGCAATAATAGATCGTTTTGATGGATATGGCAATATTAAAGATACATCGCTTAAATCAATTTTAATTGAATATAAAAATTTAAATAACTTATATCCTCAAATTGGTCATGGTGCGGAAGGTTTAGTATATAAATACAATGATGCTACGGCAGCAAAAATATTTAGTTTGTTGAAAGAAGAATTGTTAGATCGTAAATTCAAAAAAATAGAATATTGGGGGAAAATGAAAGATGAGTCTTTTGAATTTCCACAAGGTTTAGTCGGTTATGATAATAATAAAAAAGCAGGATATTATATGAATTATATTGAAACAAATGAAAGGATAAGTACTTATTACGATCTTAGATACTTAAAAGATAAAGCAAAAGTTATTGAATATTTATTAAAAGCAGAAAACGCTATAAAAAGAATCCATAATAAGGGTATTATAATTGGTGATATACACGGTAGAAATATAATGATTGATAAAAATAACAACCCAAGATTTGTAGATACTGATAATTATGCCACTGAATCTTTTGGTTTTGATTATTTACCATCTCTTACAAAAGTATATGAGGATATATTTCATAGTCAATGCTCTTTAATTGATAATGATAAATTTATATTTGGGATGATGGCTTTACAGTATTTTGTTAATGGTACTATAATAAACTTGTCTACTTCAAAAAGATTTTTTCGTGAGTTAATTGAATATTTAGATGTAAATAAGTTTTCTAAAGATATATTGACTTTAATCTTTTCAGATTCTAAAGATAAACCTTATATTGGTGAAATGTTAAGAGAGATAGATTCGGAAAAAGAACTAATTAAAAGGGAACATGTTTATGCCCTTAATCGATTTATTTAATAATGTAGTTATATTTTAGTAATTATATAATTAGTATAGAATTCTTTTAAATTTCCAGAATTAAAAATACCATTTTTAATCAATATTTTTTGTATATTTATACATCCATGTTATAATATTGATGTTAGAAATGGGGTGATTAGATGCGTAAACCAAATATGATGGAAGCGAAAAAAAGAACTAGGGCGGAAATAAAAGTTATTCGTGATGCTTATATCGTACCTTCATCAATCAATAATATTGGTATTGATAAAAAATATTTTCTTCGTACTTATGGTTGTCAAATGAATGTTCATGATAGTGAAAATATTAAAGGTGAATTAGAAGAATTAGGTTATACCGAAATAGACAACTATGAAGATGCTGATTTAATTATTATTAATACCTGTGCGATTAGGGAAAATGCTCATAATAAAGTCTTTGGTTTTTTAGGTCGCTTAAAACACTTAAAGAAACAAAAACCAAATATACTAGTTGGTTTATGTGGTTGTATGGCCCAAGAAGAAGCAGTAGTTAATGAAATTATTGATAAGTATCAATGGTTAGATTTTGTGTTTGGTACGCATAATATTCATGAATTACCGCAAATTCTTAAACAACATTTAGATTTAAAACAATTAATAGTTGAAGTTCCTAGTAATGAAGGTAATATTTACGAAAACATTCCCGTTAAAAGAGATCATCCTTTTAAAGCTTGGGTTAATATTATGTATGGTTGTGATAAGTTCTGTACTTATTGTATTGTGCCTTATACGAGAGGAAAACAAAGAAGTAGAAGACCAGAAGATATTATTAATGAAGTAAAAGACTTAATTAAAAAAGGTTATTTAGAGGTTACTTTATTAGGTCAAAATGTTAATGCTTATGGTAAGGATTTTACAGGGTTAGATTATAATATGGCTACCTTATTAAAAGATATAAGTAAATTACCAATTAAAAGAATTCGTTTTCTTACTAGTCATCCCTGGGATTTTACTAAGGAAATGATTTTAGTTATAAAAAATAATTCTAATATAATGCCTCATTTTCATTTACCAATTCAAGCAGGTAGTAATAAAGTATTAAAATTAATGGGGCGACGTTATACAAAGGAATCATATTTAGAATTATATCAGAAAATTAAACAAGCAATCCCTGGTGCTAGTATTACTACTGATATTATTGTTGGGTTTCCTAATGAAACTGAAGTTGATTTTAAAGAAACTTTAGATATTGTTAATAAATGTAAATTTGATAGTGCCTTTACATTTATATATTCACCAAGAGAAGGAACTGGTGCGGCGAGAATAGTTGATATAGTAGATATTAAAGAAAAAGAAGCCCGTTTGCAAACCTTAAATCAATTAATTAATAAATATACCTTAGAGTCTAATCAAAAATTAATGAATAAAATGGTACCTGTTTTAATCGAAGGGAAAAGCGCTAGGAATGAAGCATTATTAGTTGGTTATACTGATACCTTTAAATTAGTTAACATTAAAGGTGATTCTTCTTTAATTGGTAAAATTGTTGATGTTAAGATAACAGAAGTAAAAACTTGGTGTTTATATGGGGAAGTAAATAATGGAAAAAATTAAAAAAAAGTTTGATGAATTAATTCAATTAATAAAGGATTCCAAACTATATAATAAATACCAACGTCTTTTAATTGAAATGAATAAAGATCAAGAATTAAATAATTTAATTAGTGAAATAAAAGAATTACAACAACAAATAGTAATTAAAGAACATCAATTAAAACCAGTAAAAGAATTAGAAATAAAATTAAAAAAGAAATATCAACAATTATATAAAAGTTCCCTTTATAAAGAATATTTAAAAACAACTAAAGAATTAAATATTATGATTCAGCATATTAGCAATCGTATTCAAATCTTTTTTAATTAAAAAATAAGAACCAGTTTTGGTTCTTATTTTGCTTCTTGATAAATATTAAGATCAAACTTATGATCATTATTATCATAACTATTTAATTTTTCGGTATTAATTAAAAAGTAATCATCTAAAATTGTCTTTTTTTCACCTAAAGGACTATTCCAAGTTAAATCAAGATGCCACCATTTATTATCTAAATATACTAAATTCCATACATGATTATTAGTAGCAATTTTAATATTAGGTATATTTAATTCAGTTAAAAATAAAGCCATCGCATCAGTATAACCACTACAAACAGCATAACCTTGAAACAATGGTCCATAAGCAATATTTGAGTGATAAGTATTATCATTAATATCATCCATTTTTAAAGTATCATATTCATTATTATTAATTAAATAATCATGAATTAATTTAATTTTTTCTCTTATTTTATTTTGGGAAGTTGTTATTTCAGTTAATATTTCATCAATTCTTTTATCAATTATTTCAATTAAATATTCATCGTAATTACGAAAAACATTAAGGGTAACTTTACCGCTTTTTGGATGATAAGTAGTATATAAATTTTGATAACTATTGTAAGGATGAACAAAACTATTTAAATGTGATAGTAAATGATTATTAGCAGAAATCTCTTCTACATCATTAATACATTTATCATATTGTTCACCACAATAAAAAGTGAATTCTTCCCAACCAGAATTAATTACTGTATAATAAATATTTATTAAATCTATTTTACTATTCGGACGAAAATAATCAACATTTTTTACGTAATTAACTTTAAGATCTTTTTTATAAGCATTAATAGTTGGAATAGTAATTTCTTTTTTCATATCTTTGATGGTATTTTGAACAGTATCATGATTATATAAATACCAACCACCAATAATAATTATCAAAAGACTTATTATTTTTCGCAATTGACATCACCATTATTAGTTTATCATATATTTTGACTAAATATATCAATTTTTGCAAAAAAATAAAGTAATTGAATTTTACTTTATTTATTTTGGCTGATTTTTTTTGCTAAACGAGATTTTTGGCGAGTTGCTTTATTTTTTTTAATAACTCCTTTTTTTAATGCTTTATCAATTGATTTATAAGCATTTTTTAGACTTTGTTCATCTTTATTTGTTTCGGCATCCTTAACAGTGGCTTTCATTATCCCTTTTACTTTTCTATTTTCAGTTCTTTCTTTAGTATTAGTTAATACACGTTTTTTGGCACTTTTTATATTAGGCATTTAGTCACCTCCATTACATTTTTTAATTTTAACAAATATTTATTAAAAAAGCAATAATTTAAGAAAATATGTTTAAAATATGGATAGAAAGGAACATTAAAATGAGTAAAGAAATTGATTTATCTAAATATCAAGTAAGGACTGATTTAGCAATTGAAGCAGTTGAAGGAATTACTAAAAAAGATGGTATTAATAGTAAAACGGAAACTAAAAATAATATTAAAATTACTACGGTTGATGTATTAGAAGAAGGGGTAAAACTTATTAATAAAAAAGTTGGAAAATATATTACAATTGAGTTTTCTGATGTAACTGATAATACTAATAAAGAAGCAGTAAAGAATATATTGCAAAATGAGTTAAAGCAGTTATTAAAACACTTAAATATAAAAAAAGATGAAACTTGTTTAATTATTGGTTTAGGTAATGATAAATCAACAGCAGATTCTCTGGGTCCTTTAGTAATTGATAAAATAGTAGTTACTAAACATTTATTTGAACTTAACGTCGTTGATGAAGGGTTTCGTTCTGTAAGTGCTTTTTCGCCCGGTGTAATGGGCCAAACGGGAATTGAAACTAGCGAAATAATTTTTGGTGTTGTTAAACGGGTACAACCAGATTTTTTAATTATTATTGATGCCTTAGCAGCTAGTTCATTATCACGTATTAATAAAACTATTCAAATTACTGATACGGGTATTCATCCTGGTAGTGGAGTTGGTAATATGAGAAAAGAAATAAGTAAAGAGATTTTAAATATTCCTGTTATTGCGATTGGAGTACCAACAGTAGTAGATGCAGTAACAATTGTTAGTGATACTATAAATTATATGACGCAAAAAGTAGCATTTAATAAAGAAAATATTAATAATCCTCGTCATAAATTAATTATCGAAAATGAATTAAATTATATTGAAGAAGGAAAGAAAAATAATGATTTATCAAGTGAAGATAAACAAAATTTAATGGGTATTATTGGTACCTTAACGGAAGAAAAAAGACGACAATTAATATATGAGGTCCTTTCCCCAATTGGTTATAATTTAATTGTTACCCCGAAAGAAGTAGATTTTTTAATAAAAAAATTAAGTGATATAATTGCTGGTGGAATTAACAATGCATTACATCGACAAATTAATCAATCATAACCAGGTATAATTTTCATAAGTTATAAAAGGAGATAATTTATGAAAAGAATAAAGAAAAGAGTTAAAAAAAGGAAAGTTTTTAGTAAAATTATTATTTTTCTATTATTAATTTATTTTTCGGCTTATTTTACTTATAATAATTTATGTAATATAAATATAAAAATTAATAATGAATCTTTTTTACAATTATTATTAACCGAAGGAAATCATCATATATTAACTAAATTAAAACCAAAGAAAATATTTAGTGATTTTATTTATTATTTAATTAATGTTGATATTAATAAGCCGGCAACTGTTTTAGGAATTAATTTTTTTGATCAAGAATTATTAGCCGCTAATGCGGAAGTAGATGGTATTAGTCAAGATAATTATAATCCGGATGAATTAGAAAAAGTTTCAGAATACATTAAAGATCCTAATCCTAGTACTGTATCTAATCCAAGAATTTATATTTATAATACGCATCAATTAGAAAACTATGATCCTGAATATTTAGAAATATATAATATTAAACCTAATGTATTAATGGCATCATATATGTTAAAAGAAAAATTAAATAATTTAGGAATTCCGTCACTTGTAGAAGAAACTAATATTACAGAATTTATGCGAATAAATAACTGGAAGCATGCTGATTCTTATAAAGCATCAAGAATTCTTATTATTGATAATAAAAATAAATATGATAGTATTGAATACTTTATTGATGTTCATCGTGATTCAATCCGGAAAAAAGCTAGTACTGTTACAATTAATGGTAAGAAGTACGCGAGAACATTATTTGTAATTGGGTTAGAAAATCCAAATTATAAAGAAAATTTAAAAATGGCCGAAGAATTAGATGCATTAATAAAAAAACATTATCCGGGATTAAGTCGGGGCATTATGAAAAAACAAGGTAAAGGGGTTAATGGTGTATATAATCAAGATTTATCGCCCAAAATGATGTTATTAGAAGTAGGCGGGGTTGATAATAATATTGAAGAAGTTTTAAATACGATTGAAGCTTTTTCGCAAATCTTTTATAAGTATGTGGTGTCAAAATGAGTAAAGGAGCGAAAGTATTTAGATTTATAATGATTACTTTGTTTGTTATATTTGCAACCCTTTATATTTCGCAAGCAACTGGTTATTATGATTATAAAAAACATCAAAATGTAATTTTAACAGAGGAAAAAATAAAACAATTTGAACAAGATATTAAAGAAGGAAAGAATGTTGATGTTACAGAATATTTAGAAGTAAAAGAACATACTTATAAAAATGGTTTTTCCCAAATGGGATTAAAGTTATCTAATGGTGTTTCTAGATATGTCCAAAAGGGTGTTAATGGGTTATTTAATTTTTTAGAAAAATTATTAATTGGTTAGCGTTTATTCATTAATATAAAGTTATACTTAAGGTTTTTATTTATATTATGTAAGATTCATGTTATAATTTTGATGGGTGTTTATCATGAAAAAAGAAAATATTAGAAATTTTAGTATTATTGCCCATATAGACCATGGTAAAAGTACTTTAGCGGACCGGATTTTAGAATACACTGGTAATATTAATGCCCGTGATATGAAAGAGCAAGTGCTTGATACCATGGATTTAGAACGAGAACGTGGTATTACTATTAAATTAAATGCAGTACAATTAAAGTATTATTATCATAATGAAGAATATATATTTCATTTAATTGACACGCCAGGACATGTTGATTTTTCTTATGAAGTATCAAGAAGTTTAGCTGCTTGTGAAGGCGTTATACTAGTAGTTGATGCAGCACAAGGAATTGAAGCTCAAACTTTAGCAAATGTTTATCTAGCATTAGATAATAATTTAACAATCATTCCTGTTATTAATAAAATAGATTTACCAAATGCTAATCCAGAACAAGTAAAACAAGCATTAATTTCGATTTTAGGGTTTAAAGAAGAAGAAATAATATTAGTAAGTGCGAAAACAGGAGCAGGAATTAATTTATTATTAGAAACAATTATTAATCGGATTCCCGTACCAATTAGTGATCTAAATCAACCATTAAAAGCTTTAATTTTTGATAGTGTTTTTGATCCTTATCGTGGTGTAATTATTTTAACAAGAATTAAAGAGGGTCAATTACAAGTAGGGGATCAAATTAAATTAATGAATACTAATGCTATTTATGAGGTGCTTGAAGTAGGCGTTAATTGTCCAAAAGAAGTAAAAAAAGATAAATTAATAGCAGGTGAAGTAGGTTGGTTAAGTGCTAGTATTAAAAAAATAACTGATGTAAAAATTGGTGATACCATTACTTTAGTAAATAATCCCACTAAAGAACCTTTACCTGGGTATAAAGAAATGAAACCAATGGTTTTTTGTGGTTTATATCCGATTGATGCTAGTAAATATGTCGAATTAAAAGAAGCGTTAGAAAAATTAAAACTAAATGATGCTTCATTTACTTATGAACCAGAAACTTCTAAAGCTTTAGGTTTTGGTTTTCGATGTGGTTTCTTAGGTTTGTTACATATGGAAATTATTCAAGAACGAATTGAGCGAGAATTTAAAATAGATTTAATTATTACTTCTCCTAATGTTATTTATGAAGTTATTCTTACCGATGAAAGTAAAATTATCATTGATAATCCCACAAAATTACCTTCTACTCAAAAAATTAACATGATTAAAGAACCATATATTAATGTTCATATTATTGTACCATCTGATTATATTGGCTCTATTTTAGAACTATGTCAAAACAAACGAGGGACCTATTTAAATATGGAATATTTAGATCATTCTAGAGTAAATATTCATTATGAATTACCATTAGCAGAGATCGTTTATGATTTTTTTGATCGTTTAAAATCTTATACCAAGGGATATGCTTCTTTTGATTATGAATTAATTGGTTATCGTGAAAGTAATCTGATTAAAATGGATATTCATATTAATGGGGAAATAGTAGATGCTTTAAGTATCATTATTCATAAATCTTTTGCCCAAAAACGAGGTCGTAATATTGTTGATAATTTAAAAGAATTAATTCCTCGACAACAATTTGAAGTACCAATTCAAGCTGTTATTGGGTCAAAAGTAATCGCAAGAGCTGATATTAAAGCAATGCGCAAAAATGTAATTGCCAAGTGTTATGGTGGTGATGTTTCCCGAAAACGTAAACTATTAGAAAAACAAAAAGAAGGCAAGAAAAGAATGAAGATGGTCGGCAGTGTGGAAATACCACAAGCGGCATTCTTATCAATTTTAAAAGTAGATGAATAATAATTTTTTATGTATATATTAAGAACTTCTTTCATATATTTAATTGAATATGAAAGGAGTTTTATAATGAAAAAAAATATCCCTTTTAAGAAAGATATTTTATTTAAAACAAAAATAAGTGAAGTAACTAGTATTTCGTTAGAAGACACTTTAGAGTTAACGGAGCCGGATCATATTAAGGGTGAATTTATTGTTAATGGTGATTATAAAATAACAGATGGTAGTGTTAATCGAGAGAACTTTTTATATAATATTCCCTTTGATTTAAAATTAGAAAATAAATTTAATCCTAATAAAACAATGGTTGATATTGCTGACTTTTACTATGAAATTATCAATAATGAAATTCTAAGAGTAAATATTGAAGTGGAAGTTAATGGTGATGAAATTTTAAATGAACATCGTCCTTTAAAAGAAGATTCTGATTTAGTAAAAGATGTTAAAGAAATTGAAGCCGAATTAGAAATAGTACGTAAAAATTTAGAAGAAGAACCAGAAGTATTAGAAGTAGATGAAGAACGTGAAAACCAGGCTTTTCAAGAAATAGAAACACCACCGGTTGCTGTTCAACAACCAGTTATTAACGAGGAAAAAATTAAATCATTATTTGATTCATTTGATGATAAAGATGAAACGTTTTCTACTTATCATGTTTATATTGTTAGAAATAATGATACGATTGATGCAATTATGGCCAAATATAATGTTACCAAAGAAGAATTATCACTATATAATCAAATAGAAGAATTGAAAGTAGGAGATAAAATAATAATTCCGGCTATTCGTCATGAATAAAATAAAACAAATAATTAATCAATATGCCCGTAATCCTTATCGTTATACGATTAAAAATAATGTAACAATCGTTGATACTGATGATGGGCGTTTTGTTTTTAAACCAAATAAACATCAAATCGATATTAGTAATTTATATAAATACTTAGAGTCTCGTAACTTTACTTATTTTCCTAAATTAATTGATAGTAATCAAGACTATAATGTTTTTTCTTATGTTGATGAAATAGATACTCCTAATGAACAAAAAACAATGGATATTATTTATTTAATTAGTTTACTACATAATAAAACTACTTATTATAAAGAAATGGACATTGATGAATATAAAGAAATATATGAGAATGTTATTAATCAATTAGATTATCTTTATAATTATTATAATGATGTTATTACCGTTATTGAAAAGAATGTATATATGAGTCCTAGTGAATATTTAGTCGCTCGCAATATTAGTAAAATATTTGAAGCTATTTATTATTGTCGAAGAGAAATAGAAGCTTGGTATAATATTATTAAAGATAAAACTAAAAAAAGATTAGTTACTATTCATAATAATTTAGAAACTGATCATCTTCTTCGTAGTAATGATTTATATTTACTTAGTTGGGATAAGGCAAAAATAGATTTACCAATTTATGATTTATATGTTTTTTATAAGAAAAATGCTTTAAATTATGAATTTAGTGAATTATTACGTTTATATGAAAGTAAATACCCATTATTAGAAGAAGAACGTAAATTATTATTTATTTTATTAGCAATACCAGAAAAAATAGAATTTAATAATTCTGAATATAAAAATTCTAAACAAATAAGAAGAGTTATTGATTATGTTTATAAAACAGAACAGTTAATTAAACCATATTATTCGGAACAAGATGTAAAACAAACAACATAATTCACAAAAAAGCAAAATTATATTAATCCTAATTAATATAAAGAATGTTAAAATAATTTGATAAAAGATTATAATGGAAAGAATAATGGCAAACAATATAAGTTTGCATTTTCTTGGTGGAAAACAATTAAACCAATTAAACATTAGAATCACCTATAATAAATTATTCAAATTAAACAAAAAAGTTAGGGCATAATATAAATGGTGATTGGATGCTAAAATATATATATGGGGTAATTATTATAATAAGTATTATTATAATTGTTTTTTTTATCATAAATAAGGATCATTTAATGCTTGATTTAACTAATTATCAGCTTGATGAGGTAAAAAAATATGTTGATAAATATGATTTATTGTTAGAAATAAAAGAAGAGTATAGTAATAAAGTTAAAGCAGGTTATGTTATTAATCAAAGTATAAAATCAAATACGAAAATTGTAAAAGGCTCTAAATTAATAGTGGTTATTTCGTTAGGGGAAAACTATATTGAAACATATCAAAAATACCAAGTTAATGAATTGGGTAAAGTACCTATTATGATGTATCATGGAATTGTTAATCTTAAAAACGAAGAAACCTTTTCAATAGGTGGTAATGTTGATCAGGATGGTTATAATCGGACAATAGAAGCTTTTAAAAATGATATAGAAATGTATTATCAAAAAGGATATCGTATGATTAGATTAAAGGATTATATTGATGGTAATATTAATGTTGAATTAGGCAAAAGTCCCATTATATTAACTTTTGATGATGGTAATCAAAATAATATAAAAGTATTAGATAAAGAAAATGGTAACTTAATTATTGATCCTAATTCAGCAGTAGGTATTTTAGAAAGTTATAAAAAGAAATATTCTGATTTTAATATTACTGCTACTTTTTTTCTTAATGAAGGTTTATTTGAACAACCATTATATAATGAAGATATTATTAAGTGGCTAATTAATAATGGTTATGATATTGGTAATCATACGAAAGGTCATATTAATTTTTCTAATGTCACCAAAGAAGAAGCCCAAAGTAGTATTGCGTATATGTATAAACGATTTGATGAAATAATTCCCAATCAATATGTTAATATTATCTCTTTACCATTTGGTTCTCCTTTTACTAAAGAACATGAAATATTTTCATATATTTTACAAGGTAAATATGATAATTATAATTATCAAACAGAGGCTACTTTACGCGTAGGTTGGGAACCAGAGTATTCACCTTTTCATCATAATTTTGATAAAACCTTTTTAAAACGAGTACGAGCTTGGGATAATAACGGTCAAGATTTTGATCTTACTATGTGTTTTAATATGTTAGAAGATAATAAATTTATTTCTGATGGTAAAATTGATACAATCGTAATACCTAATTCATTAGAAAATAATTTAAATACTTTATCAAAAACAAAAAAAGTAATTAAATACTAGAATCAAATCTTATTTTATTGTATAATACAAATAGAATAGTAGCGGTGGTGTTTCTATGAATAAAAAGGGTGTTGTTTTATCTGGGTTAGTGTATGTATTATTAATTTTCTTTTTAATGTTAATTGCGGGTATGGTTTTTGTTATGTGGCATCGTCATCATACGATTGAAAAGGTAAAAGATGATGCGAACGAGATGTTTGAGGAATCATATACCCCAATCACTAAAAATGATTATGAAGAACAAACAAATAAACTACAATTAGTGTAAAATATATTTATAAAATGTAGTGATAGTAGTTAAACAAATTATATAATTATTCTATTATTCAAGATGATTTTAGTTAAATATAGTTTTCTTTAATAAAAATTTTAGGAAAGGATTTGTTGGTATGGAAGAATTACAATATCAACAAAGAGTAGTAAATCATCGAGAAAGAAAAGAAAGATTGCAAAGAATTGCTAAATTAATTATCGAAAGGCGATTAAAAAACTTTAATAAAGATCTTTTTATTGAAATTGGTACTACGTTTATTGTGCTAATTGATTGGGGTGACAATACTGAACTTTTAACTTTACAATTAACTAATTTACCTTATGAAGAAGCACAAAAAATAAAAAATAATCTTTCTATAAAAAGTGAACTTGGTAAAAAAGTTAAAGGATTAAGGATTGGTGATTATTTTGAATATGATGAAAAGCTACGTTGGGGCAATACCAGAGATTTACATAAAATAAAAGGAATTATTTATAATATTGAACCAAAAACATATAATATTGAAATAAAGAACAAACGTTTAGAAAAAACGATAATTAAGAATAGTGGTTAAAAACTTGCTATTTAATTATATATTTGCTAAAATATTTCTATAAATCGTTGATGGAGATTAGTAATAAAATATTTATTTTAAAGAGACTTAGTGGTTGGTGAAAACTAAGAATAAAATTTTATGAATCAACTTCGGAGTAAAATGAGGAACTTAGTATTCATTTTCGGGGTATTACCGTTATCATAATTAAGATGCACATTTGTGTAATTAGGATGGCACCACGACATTTCGTTCCTATAGGAAAGAAATGTTTTTTAATATATAAAAGGAGGATATAAAGTGTTAGATATTAAGAAAATTATTGAAAACAAAGAAGAAGTACATACTGATTTATTAAAAAGAGGAGTCGCTATTAATTTTGATGAAGTAATTAATTATTATAATGAAAGAAAAACAGTATTGATTGAAGTAGAATCTTTAAAAAATGAAAAAAATAAATTAGCAAAAGAAGTGGGAGAGTTAAAAAGAAGCGGTCAAGATGCTAATAATATAATTGAACAAATGACAAATAACAATACTAGAATTGATGAACTTGATTTAAAACAAAAGGAATTAGACAACAAAATTAAAGATTTTTTAATGGAATTACCAAATATACCGGATAAAGATGTAGTAGCAGGGGGTAAAGAAGCTAATCAAGTAATAAGAACTTTTGGTGAAAAAAGAGAATTTAATTTTACCCCTAAAGATCATGTTACTTTAATTAATGAACTAGGTTTAGTTGATTTTAATCGTGGTACTAAATTAAGTGGTTATGGTTATTGGATATATAAAGGTATTGGCGCACGTTTAGAATGGGCGTTGATTAATTATTTTATTGATTTTCATTTAAAAAATGGTTATGAATTTCTATTACTACCTCATATTTTAAGTGATGAATGTGGTTATACTGCTGGTCAATTTCCTAAATTTAAAGATGATGTCTTTAAAGTAACAGAAGGGGGTTTCTTATTACCAACAGCTGAAACTGCTATTATTAATTATCATCGTGATGAAATATTAAATGTTGATGAATTACCAAAAAAATATTTTGGTTATACTCCTTGTTATCGAAGAGAAGCAGGTAGTCATCGGACAGAAGAACGGGGAACAGTAAGAGGGCATCAATTTAATAAAGTGGAAATGTTTGGTTTTACAACAAAAGAAGATTCAGATCAAATGTTAGAAGAATTAGTTAATAATGCGGAAAAATTAGTTCAAGGTTTAGGGCTTCATTATCAAGTTTCCAAATTAGCAGCAGCTGATGTAAGTGCTGGCATGGCTAAAACTTATGATATTGAAGTATGGATTCCAAGTATGAATGAATATAAAGAAGTATCAAGTGTTTCTAATGCGCGTGATTACCAAGCTCGTAGAGGAATGATTAGATATCGAACTAAAGAAGGAAAAAACGAATATATTCATTCATTAAATGGCTCAGGTTTAGCAACATCACGCTTATTACCAGCCATTATTGAACAGTATCAAAACGAAGATGGTAGTGTTACGATACCAGAAGTATTAAGACCATATTTAGGTGGTCTTGATAAAATTAATATTAATATATAATTCATATATTAATTATTTTATATATTATAAAAATAGGGGGATTTATGCAATTAATTAAGAGAAAAACATTAACTAAAGAGGAAATAAAAGAATTATATGAACGATTTCAAAATGGTGATTTAAAGGCACGTAATTTTTTAATTGAAGCTAATATAGGATTAGTAAATTGTATTGCTAAACGATATCAAGGAAAAGGATTTGAGTTTGAAGAATTAATTAATATTGGTTGTATTGGTTTAATTAAAGGAATTGATAATTATGATGTAACGCAACCAACAAAATTAAGTACTTATATTGGAAGATGTATTATGAATGAAATAATAAATTTCTTAAAAAAAAATAATCGTGTAAAAACACTGAGTTATAATGCTGAAATAAAATATAATGATATAAAAAAAGAAGGTATTTTTTATGAAGAAATTATTAGTGACGAAACTAAAGATCCATGTAAAAAATATATTAAAAAGGAAGAAAAGCAGTTATTATATGAAATATTATCTAAACTCAAACCAAAAGAGCAGCAACTAATTATATGGCGTTATGGTTTAGGTAATACAAGAAGAATGATGCAAAGAGAAATTGCGCTTATAATGGGTTGTAGTCGTCCTAAAATAAGTCGTGATGAGAAAAAAATATTAACTAAAATAAGAAATATGAAGCAAATAAATTATTTAAAATAATATAAAAAAAATTAAAATCAATAAAATCATTATCATTAGAGCAAAAATTAAATATAATATAATGAGGTGATATTATGAATTCAAATGATATGATTTTTGGTGATGTTTTTAATGATTTTCCACTTCTTTCTTATGGTTTTAATGGTAATTTACGTTCTGATATTTATACAGAAGAGGATCAACATGTGATCGAAGTAGATATGCCTGGTTTTAAAAAAGAAGATGTGAAAATGAATTATGATAATGGGTATTTAAATATTATTGCTAAAAAAGAAAAAGAAAAAGAAGAAACAAATAAAGAATATTTAAGAAGAGAACGTGTTTTTGGTGAACAACGTAGAAACTATTACATTGGTAAAGTTGATGAAAATTTAATTAAAGCTAATTTTGCCGATGGAATTTTAACTATTAGAGTTCCTAAAAATAATGATGAAACATCGACCACTAAATCAATTGATATTCAATAAAACGCAAACTAAATTGCGTTTTTTTCTTGTATTTAATTGCATAATTATTAAAATAATAGTATAATGCTAAAGAATGGATGGGATAATATGAAGATTGATTTAACTAAATTAATTCATAATTATATTGAGGAATTAAATATAAATGAAGAAATTATTTTTTCTGATTCATATCTTGAAAATAGTGAAATAAAACAAATTAGTCCAATTCAAATAAATGGTTTTATAAAAGTAGCATCTGAGAATTTATATGCTTTAAATTTAACTGTTACAGGAGAAATGACTTTAACTTGTGCAGTCACTTTAGAAGATGTTGTTTATCCAATTTCTTTTCAAATCGAAGAAATATTAAGTGAAAATGAAGAGAAAGAAGAAAATTATATTAAAATTATCAATAATACTATTGATATTATGCCAATTATATGGCAAAATATTTTAATGGAAGTTCCCTTGAAGGTTACAAGTCCAAAAGCGGAAAAAATTAATTTAAGTGGTGATGATTGGGAATTAATTCGAGAATAATAATTACAGATAAAGGAGGAGATAAAGATGGCAGTTCCATTTCGTCGTGTTAGTAAGACAAGAAAAAGAATGCGTCGCACGCATTATAAAATTGATGCTAATGAAACAACAAAGTGCCCAAATTGTGGTGCGATAATTAAACCACACCGTGTTTGTAAAGAATGTGGTTATTATAAAGGAAAGAAAGTATTAAAAGAAGAACAAGAATAATATTTTGTCAACTTTACTTTCTTTTTTTTGGTTTGATTGAATTAAAATAAGATATATATTATAATTTAGTTGTAGAATAAAATGATTGGAGGTGTGGCATTGGATTCTTTAATTTGTTATGGTGGTTCTGGTTCTGGTAGAATCACTTGATTAAAAAGACTATGTTTATTACCATGGTCTTTTTACTTTACACTAATTTTAAATTATTCTTGTAACTTTGATTGATTTTGGTATAATTAAAGTATATAAATAAGGAGGTTTATAATGAAAAATAAATTTAAAGATAATAAAATAATAATTATTACTTTTATTATTTTATATTTCCTTTTAGGCCCTTTAGGGTTACCAAGTAATGAAAATTTTACTGCTTTTAAAGAAATAATGTTTGGTTACTATGTTATTGGTATTTTATTTATCATTTTAGTAATAATATTTAATGCTAAAACTTTAAAAGAAGATTTAGTTGATTATTTTAGTAATTTTAAACATAGTATTTGGCAAACATTAAAATATTTATTTTTATCACTAATTATTTATAGTTTATTTCGCGGTTTAGCATCTTTCTTAATTGAAATGGATCCTAGTGGCCACAATTTAATTGTTGCTACTTTTGAAACATTTCCGTTATATGTAATTTTTATTACTTTAATTTATACACCATTTGTAGAAGAAGTTATATTACGTAAAATGATTCATACTTTAGTCTCTCATAAATATTTATTTATATTTATAAGTAGTTCAATTTATGCTTTATTACATGTATGGGGAGATTATACTAGTGTAATTGAATTTATTACTTTATTTCTACCTTTTATTAGTTCTGGTATTGTTATTGCGTATAGTTATTATAAAACTAGAAATATATATATTCCAATATTTATTCACCTTATATATAACTTAATAGCTTTTATTCAACTTTTATAATATTTTTAATTATTTAGGAGGAAAGCCATGAAATTATTTTTAAAATTTATATTTATAACTATTATTTTTATTTCTGGCTGTATATCAGTAAAAGCAGATAATAATAAACGTATATATGAATTATTTACTGATGATAATATTATTTATATAATGGATGAAAATGATACTTTTCAATATTCTTGGAAATTTAATCGTTATCATGTAAATAATGATCTAGATATAAATTTAAATTTATATTTTAATTCCCCTAATCAAGCAATTATTAATCAAAAAATAAATGATTCTAATATTAAACGAAAACATTTATATTTTGAACATCATGGTGAATTACCAACTACTGCTTTAATTAAAGTAAAAGTATCAGATCAATTTAAAGAAGGTCAAAAATTATATTTATATCATTATGATGAAGAAAGTAATGATTTAAAATATGTTGCTAAAAATTTAATCGTTAAAAATGGTTATGTTGAATTTAAAATAAATCATTGTTCTGATTATGTACTAACCGGTTCCATTGTTCGAAAAGCAATTGATAATCCAGAAGGGATGACGGTTGTAATTGTAATATTAATTGTTGTAATTGTAATATCAGTTGGTGCTACTTTATTTTTTAATCGAAAATAATATAATTTAAATAGCAATTATGTAAGTGTAATTGCTATTTTTTCTTGTTTAATTATCAATTATTTGATATAATTTTGATAGATTATAGAATAGGGGTAGTTCAGTATGTCAAATAAAGGACAAGCTTTATTAGAGTTTATTCTTATTTTACCTGTTTTTTTAATGTTATTTATTGGTATAATTGATTTCGGACGAATTATTTATGAAAAAAACAAATTAGAAAATGTAATGGGTGATGTTATTGATATGATAAATTTAAATTATCCAATTAGTGAAATTGATACAGAACTTAAAACTAATTATAATAAAAATATTAATCTTAAAATTAATACTAATAACAATAAAAAAACAATTAAATTAAATACTGATATTGATTTATATATGTTAGGATTAGATCTTGTTCTTCCTGATCCTTTTCCCATTAAAACAAGTAGAGTGATTCATAATGAATAATAAAAAAGGTCAAGTTTTAGTATTATTTATTATTTTTATACCATTAATTTTGTTATTAGGTACTTTTGTTATTGATGTTGGTAATAATTATAGTGAACTTAATAAATTGAATAATATTAATAAAATGATTATTGATTATGGATTGAGAAACATTGAAAAAATTAATATTCGGGGAGAATTAATTGAATTATTATATCAAAATGATGAAACAATTGATGAATATAAGTTAGATATTAAAGATAATGAAATAATTTTAACAATTAAAAAACATATTGATGGAATATTAGGTAGTATTATAAATCAAAAAAGATATTATATAAAATCAATTTATCATGGTAAATTAAAAAATGGTGAAATAAAAATAGAAAAGGGGCATTAATATGAGTCGTAAAAAGGGGAAGGTAATAACTATATTTTCTACTAAAGGTGGTGCGGGGAAAACTATTTTTACTCTTAATCTTGCTGCTACATATAGTGTTTTAAAAAAGAAAACTTTAATTGTTGATTTAGATTTATATAGTGGTGGGATTGCTTTAGCACTTAATATTGATCAACAAAAAGATATTTATAATGTGGTAGATGATTTAAATAATAATCGTTTTACTACTTTTACTGATTATATTACTTCTTACAATGAATATATTGATGTTTTAGCATGTCCAAAAGATCCTAGAACTGGTAGTAAAATTGAGCATAAATATGTTGATATTATTATGGCTAATGCGGTTAATCAATATGAAGTTATTTTATTTGATACTAGTCATATTTTAAATGATATTAATTTAGCGGCTCTTGATAAAACCGATGAAATAATATTATTATTATCTAATGATCCAATTGATTTAAAAAATATGAAATCAGTTTTAGCAATTTTTAAAGAGAATGAAATAACTAATTATACGGTTATTTTAAATGAATCAATTAATACCCATAAAGATATATTTACTGTTTTCGATATTAAAAATATTATTGATAATAATATTAATTGGGTAATTTCCCGTCATTTTCATTTACCGCAGATTGATAAATGGGTTTTAGCAGGTGAAATTCCCTTATTAAGTAAAAAGATACAACGACAAAAGAAAAGTGATTACAAACGTTTTTCTAAAATTGCCCTTAGTTTAATTAATGATAAAAAGGGGGAAATAAAAGATGAGTAAAAAGGATTTATTAGAAGTATTTGCGATTAAAGAAAAAGAAGTTAAAAGACCAATTGTTTCTGATTATGAAGTTTTTAAAGATAAAGAATTGCTTGATAGTTTAAGAAATAAAATTATTCAAAACTTAATTGATAATAATATTCCTGCCCATAAAAAGTTAGAACAATTTATTAATGATGAAATAGATAAAGTTTTAGAAGGGTATGACTTATCTAATTTGGAACGTAGTCATCTTTATAATTTGATTGATAATGAAATTAATGGTTATGGTCCGATTACTGAGTTATTAGAAGACCGTAATGTTACCGAGATTATGGTTAATGATATTAATGAAATATATGTTGAAATTGATGGACGGGTTGTTAAGGATGAATCAATCTCTTTTATCAATGAGGATCATATTATTCGAACTATTCAAAAGATTGTTCAACCTCTTGGACGTACAATTGATACTGCTAATCCAATGGTTGATGCAAGATTAAAAGATGGTTCACGTATTAATGCGGTTATTCCTCCTTTATCAATTAAAGGTCCTATTTTAACTATTCGTAAATTTAAAGTTAATATGGAAACAATTGATGATATATTAAGAAATGGAACTTTAACCCCATACATGGCTAGATTTTTAGAAGCTGCTGTCCTTGGTAAATGTAATATTATTATTTCTGGGGGTACTGGTTCAGGAAAAACAACCTTACTTAATGTTTTATCGTCTTTTATTCAAAATGATGAACGAATTATAACGATTGAGGATGCTGCTGAATTAAAATTAAAACAACGGCATGTTGTTAGTTTGGAAACCCGTTTAACTAATTATGAAGGTGAAGGGGAAGTAACGATTCGTGATTTAGTAATTAATTCATTAAGAATGCGACCTGATCGAATTATTATCGGTGAAGTAAGAGGAAAAGAAGCATTTGACATGTTACAAGCAATGAATACCGGTCATGCGGGCTCACTTTCTACTATGCACGCTAATAGTCCAACTGATGCTTTAAATCGGTTAGAAACAATGATTTTAATGGCGGGAATGGAAATTCCAATAAAAGCAATCAGGGAATATATTGAAAATGCAATTGATTTAGTTGTTCATGTTGAAAGATTAAGCGATGGACGTCGTAAAGTAGTTAGTATTTCGGAAATAGTGGGAATTAAAAATGATAATATTGAATTAAAAGAAATATTTGCTTTCCGTAAAAAAGGATTAACTAGTAAAGGGGAAGTAGATGGGGAGTTTGTTTTATATAAATATATACCTAATATTTATGAGAAATTAAAAGCACGGGGAATTGAGAGTTTAAATGATATTTTTACATTAAAGTAGGTGAAGCACTATGAATGATATTGAATTACTTTTTTTTCAACTAATTATTATATTTATTTTAATTATAATATTAGTTGCATTATGGAGTTTTAATATCACTAT
>Ga0334898_1001439_pt1 | contig 26398 bp, 18 predicted proteins | sample GraSluR3_MG_10_FD_207228 | JGI IMG/M metagenome (GOLD analysis project Ga0334898, IMG submission 207228) | Sludge microbial communities from methane-producing bioreactor in Wageningen University, Netherlands - Granular Sludge_3_08-R3 | ecosystem: Engineered > Bioreactor > Anaerobic >... | reverse complement strand
GTCCAGGGCAAGATAGAATTTTGGCAAGGGAACATTTTTGTCCAGCGAATGAACGATGCAGTCCTCATAAAAGGCAAAGTTCTTATCATTGCCCCAGCACTTCCAGAAGAAGTCAACGGCCTTTCCGGCCAGTTCAGGACTTTGGGAAAGTTCAACGATCCGGGTGTTCATTACCTTGTCTTTGATTGTTTCCAGAAAAACACAAAACGTCAGAGATTTTTGCAAATATCTCAATAATCCATCAAAAATTGGCGCCTGAAAAGCACTATTACCGGGGTCACCAAATCCGGGAACGGCACCCTCCCTGATTTGAACCCAGCAGTAAATTTCATGAATCAAAACCGGGCTATTGAATCTGGCATAATCTTTGACACACATCGATTTTTTGACACCCATGAAACAAGTCGTTCTCTTTCTCCTATCCGTTGTTCTATATCAGGCCACTTCAGGACAGGAACTTCCCGGCCCAAGAGCCAGGGATCTGAATATACCGTTTGACGGTGTCCCCGGAAAATTCAATGCCATTACCGATGTCCCGGGCGTTGAAGTCGGGTATCAAACATTGGTGACAGGGAACGGCAGGCTGGTCCCAGGGGAGGGTCCGGTAAGAACAGGGGTTACCATGGTTCTTCCCAGGGGAAAAACAGATAAAAAGTATCCGGTGGGATACTTCATTTTTAACGGCAATGGAGAGGTTACCGGCATACCCTATATCCATGACTTCGGGGAGAACAAAGGCCCCATCGGAATAACCAATACCTACAGCGTGGGTGTTACCAGAGATGCGATCGGGGAATGGTGTTTTCACAATTTTTCCCTCACCGGCCACCACGACTTCCGATTCGGATTGCCCATTGTCGGAGAAACCTTTGATGGGGGTCTGAACGACATCAACGGAATGCACATTACAAAAGAGGATGTCTTCGCTGCCATTGAGAATGCCAAAACTGGCTACATCGAGGAAGGCAATGTCGGGGGCGGAACCGGCATGGTCTGTTATTGGTTCAAAGGAGGTACCGGGACTTCTTCCAGAAAAATTAAAATGTACGACAATGAATATACGGTAGGCGTGATCGTACAGGCCAACTTCGGGTACAGAAATCATTTGACGATCAGGGGTCTTCCCGTTGGCAAACTGCTGGCCGACACACTCCTGCCGGATGTGAAGCAGGATGGGTCCCTCATTGCCATCGTGGGAACGGATGCCCCCTTAAGTGCTTCCCATTTGAACCTGGTGGCGAAAAGAGTGGCTTTGGGCGTTGCAAGGACAGGCACTACCGGCAGTACCGGGTCGGGAGATGTGTTTCTGGCCTTCTCTACCCAGGACGTTTTGGAAAACAATGGTTTTATCAACCTGACCACCCTGGACGAAAGATCTCTGAACCGGATCTTTAATGCCACGGTTGAAGCCACCGAAGAGGCCATCATCAATGCGATGGTTGCAGCTGAAGACATGGAAGGAATCAACGGGAACGTATTCTACCGGATACCTCATGAACCACTTCAGCGTTGGTTTTCCGAATATGCTGCTTTTCTGAACGGCTTAAGCCGTCAGCAAAACCCCTGAAAAAACCGCGCAGCGGATCTGGACGGTTGGATGGGACCCCTGAAGGCCGTTCTTTGTCTTTTCCCAGTAACAAATTACTTTTCAATGATCGGTTTGACGCGGTCTGAACTGTTTTTTTTTACTTTTACACCAGCCTACATAGCGAATCGCACCATGTACCCCAGGACCTCGGTCGGGCAGGGTTTCGTTTCTCACCCGCCCTCCCTGGAACAGGGAACAGACTATTGAAACCTCCCTGCCATGAAGCTGCTCAAAGACCTTTGGCTGGCGATCCTTCTGATCCTGCTCGCCTCTGCCGTTCTGCTGCTGTCGGACCTCCAGCAGCGGCAAACCAGGAGTCCCGCCGGCAAAGGAGGGGACCTGCCCCGGATCGCCATCCTGCAGATATCCTCCACCACGCTGCTCGATGCCCATGTCGCGGGGGTGGTCAGCGGACTGCAGGACAGGGGCTATTATGCGGCCGGTGGCGGCAATGTGAGGCGCTTTAACGCCCATGGCGACTATGCCACGGCGGCGGCCATTTCACGTGAGCTGGCCAGCGGGCCGTACGACCTGGTGATCACCTCCAGCACGGTGGCCCTTCAGGTGTTTGCCACCGCGAACCGCGCCACCCAGAAACTGCATGTGTTCGGTGCGGTGACCGACCCCTACGGCACAGGTGTCGGCATCTCCGGCCCGGAGCCCCATGAGCACCCCCCTTACCTGCTGGGCATCGGCACCTTTCAGCCTGTCAGACAAAGCTTCGTGCTGGCCAGGGAGTTGAACCCCGGCCTGCGACGGGTCGGCGTGGTCTGGAACCCGGGAGAGCAGTGCTCCGAGGCCTGCATGCTGGAAGCGCGTCAGATCTGTGAAGAACTGGGCATCGAACTGGTGGAGGCCGTCGCCACCAATACCAATGAGGTGGCGGAGGCGGTGCGCTCGCTCACCGGCAGGCAGGTGGACGCCATCTGGATCGGCGGCGATACTGTGGCCAACGCCTCCATCACCACGATCATCAGCATTGCCGGGCTGGCGGGGATTCCGGTGTTTACGAACGACCACCTGGATGCCCTGGCCGGTGCCGTATTCGGACTGGGAGCCAACTATTTCACGGTGGGTGAATACACGGCCGCCATGGCGGTGGAGCTGCTGGAAGGGGCCGACCCTTCCTCCTACCGCATCGAAAATGTGGTGCCTGAGCGATTCAGGCTGAACCGGGAGGTGCTCGCCTCCCTGGGCGGCAACTGGCGAATCAGCCCGGCCATCCAGACACTGCTGGATGGACAGCAAGGCGAACCCGCGCGCATCGCCCTCATTAACCTGGTGGACAACCCCTTGCTGGAAAAGGCCGTGGAAGGGATCGGCATGGGACTGCTGGAAAGCGGCCTGCGTGCCGGGGATGACTATGTCCTGAAGCGCTGGTCGGCACAGGGAGAGATCGGGCAGTTGCCCCAGATCGTGGAGGCGGTGGTCAGGGAAAAGCCAGACCTGATCATCACGGTCACCACCCCGGCATTGATCGCTACCGCCCAAAGGGTGAAGGACATTCCCATCGTGTTCACCGTGGCCAGCGACCCGGTCAGGATCGGGATCTATGAAGCGGGCCGTCGCCCGGAAAATATATGCGGCATCCATGACGACCCGCCCCTGGACAAGCTCCTGCAGATGGCCCGGGACCAGGTGAAGGACCTTGCCGTGGTGGGCATCGTCTACGATGCGGCGGAGCCAAATTCCATGATCTCGGTGGAAAAGCTGCGTGCTGCAGGGGCGCAGCAGGGCGTTCGTGTGGTCATGGCCACGGCCTCCACAACGGGTGAACTGCCCATGGCGACCCAGTCGCTGATACAGCGCGGTGCCCAGGCCATCGTGGTGTCTGCCGACAACACCACCCTCACGGGCTTTCCGGCCATTGTCCGGGCAGCCAGGAGTGCGGAGGTCCCGGTATTTGCCACGGAGACGGACCTGGTGGAACAGGGCGCCTCCGGCGCCATCGGGGACAACTACTTCGAGTGGGGAAGGGAAAGCGGCATCATGGCCGCCCAGGTGATCGGCGGCATCTCCCCTGCCGGCCTGCCTGTCAGGGCCACCACCCTGCATGAAACGGTTCTGGCCAGGAAGGCGGGCCCGGCAGACGGTCCGTATCGGATTAGGCTGGTCCATTACAAGGAAAATGAGTTTTCGGAGCGGTGCGAGGAAGGCCTGAGGGACGGTTTCAGCCAGGCAGGACTTGTGGAAGACCGGGATTACGAGCTGAGGGTGTACAACGCCCAGGGAGATATGTCCACCCTGTCGGGGATCATGAACACCGTGCGTACCGACCGGGTGGACTTGCTGCTGGTAATCTCCACCCCCACCCTGCAGGCCGCCCTGAGGCAGGCAGGCAGCGACACCCGCATCGTGTTCACCGGGGTGGGTGACGGGGTGCAGGCGGGAGCCGGCCAAAGCGAAACGGACCACCTGCCGAATGTGACGGGGGTGACCACCCGCTCCGACTTCGCCCGCATGGCTTCCGTGATCCGGGAAACCCTGCCCCAGGCACGCCGGGTGGGCACGCTTTTCACCCCGGCGGAAATCAACAGCGTGCTTTACAAGGACTGGTTCGCAGAGGCCCTGGCCGCCCAGGGCATGGAGCTGGTGGCCCTGCCCGTGACACAAAGTGCCGACGTGCCCCAGTCTGCCTCCGAACTGCTCCGGCAAGGCATCGATGTGCTGGCCCAGGTGGTCGACAACCTGACCCGGCCGGGTTTCGGACTGATCGCCCGGAGGGCGGCCGAAAGCAACATTCCTGCCTATGTGTTCGACAGCGCCCAGATGAAGGACGGGGGCGTCATCGCCGTGGCCTGCGATTATTACCAGGCCGGGGTGGAAGCTTCCGAAAAGGCCCTCCGGGTCCTGCAGGGGGAAAGCCCGGGCCGCATTCCCTTCTCCAATGTGCGCACCGTAAAACTGATCATCAACCCTACCCTGGCAAGACAATACGGTCTGAGAATCCCGGAAACCCTTTTGGAGGAGGCGGAGGTCTTTGGCGAATAACAAAAACAAAACCAGAATACCATGCAATTCACCCACCAGGAAAGAGGAAAATACTTGCTGGTCCAGGTATCCGGCAGGCTGGACGCCTCCTGGGCCGAGCACTTCTCCGCCACCTTCAGGGAATACATCCGGCAGGGCCACCACCACCTTGTGCTGGAGGCCGCCGGGATGTCCTACCTGAGCTCTGCAGGCATCCGTGCGCTGGTTCAGGTGACCAAATCGGTGCTGGCCCTGAAGGGCAGCCTGCAAATCTTTCAGGCCAACAGCTTCGTGGAGCAAACCCTGACCATGACGGGCTTTGAGAGCTGGCTGATCCGCGACCTCCCCGGCGACATGCCGCCGGCCGGGGATTCGACAGCCCCCGGGGAAGAAGATGCATTCAGGACCCACCGGCTGGAAGAAGCAGCGGGCCTGAAGCTGTCCCTGCCGGCGACATGGCGCCCCTGGCAGGGTACCGGCAAAGAGCCGGGCGTCCGGTTGCGCTTCGGCAACCAGGATTTTGCCCTTGGCATCGGGGCGCCCAATCAGCCCGGAGAGGACGCCCGCAGGCAATGGGGGGAATTCCTGGCCATCGGGGGACAATTGGTGTATCAGCCCCCCAGGGAAGGCGAACACCCCGATTTCCTGCTGGCCGAGAAGGATTTTATTCCTGAAATGCAGTGCATCCAGGCCCTGCAGTGTAGCGGCGGCATGACCCACCTGCTGCGTTTTGCCCCCAGGGGGTATAAAAGCCATTTCGGCATGGGCGAACTGGCGGAAAAGGTCCTGCTGGAAACCGGTTCGGACAGGGCAGCCCTGGTGGTGCTGGCGGAGATCGACGGACTGGTCGGGGCTTCGCTGGTACGGTCGCCCGGGCTGTTGGAACATGACCGGGTCATCCCGTTCCCGGAGGTCAAGGAGTGGCTTTCTTATTGCGGGGAACGGGTGCATCCGGGACAGCTGGCGCTGGTCTTCGGACTGGCGGCCCGGCAATCCAACGGCAGGAAGTCTTCCTGGCTTGCCGCTTCGTCATTTTACCAGGGACTCCACCTCCACCTGCATGCCGCCGTGTTTCCTTACCAGCCTCTGGAAGCAGGAATCATCCAGCTGCAGGACATCACGAAAAAATTGTTCAACGGCCCACCACCCATGTCCCTGCTTCACCTGGTGGAGGATGATAGGCCCGTTGCCGGACTGGGCGAAAGCTCCTTCCTCCGCGGTGCCTGCTGGTGCGCGGCCATCCAAAACGACCAGGAGGACATGCCATGGGAATAGTGCTCAGTGCTTTGACGATCGGGCTGATTCTTGCAGCCCTGACCCTGGGGATGCTGATCAGCTTCCGCATGCTGCGCTTCACGGACATCACCGTGGACGGTTCGCTCACCCTGGGAGCCGCCGTGGCCGCCGTGACCATCGTCAACGGATGGTCCCCCTGGCTGGCCACCCTCCTGGCGGTGCTGTGCGGGGTCCTGGCGGGGATGATCACGGGACTGCTTTATACGCGTTTCAACATCCAGATGATCCTGTCGGGCATCCTGATGATGACGGCCCTGTATTCGGTCAACCTGCGCATCATGGGCCGCAGCAACATCCCCCTGCTGGACACCGCATCGGTTTCCGGCGCTGCCGAATCCCTGATCGGGGGCCTCGGCGGCGGGATCACCCGGATCAGCCTGCTGGGGTGGCCCGTACCGGTCAGCGACTTCTCGGTATTTGTCACGGCGCTGGCGGTCTGTGTCCTGATCGGCCTGGGGCTGCGGTACTTTCTGGGAACCCACCTGGGTACCGCCCTGCGCGCCACCGGAAGCAACCCGCAAATGGTCCGGGCCCAGGGCATCAGCCACAAGGGCATGACCGTCCTGGGACTCTCCCTGTCCAACGCCCTGGTGGCCCTGTCGGGCGCCCTGCTGGCCCAGTACCAGGGCTTTGCCGATGTGCAGATGGGCATCGGCATGATGGTCTGGGGACTGGCCAGCATCATCATCGGGGAAGCCCTGGTGGGCACCCGCAGCATCGGCATCACCATCACCGGGGCCATCCTGGGCACCCTGTTCTTCCGGCTGCTGATCGCCATCGCCCTGAGGTGGGGCCTCAACCCGAACGACCTGAAGCTGGTCACGGCGGGATTTGTGTTCATCGCCCTGGTGGCCCCCATCTGGGTGAAGTCACTGCGCAAAACGATCTGGGGAGGACTGGGAAATGCTTAAGATCAACAACCTTTGCAAAACATTTGCCCCCGGCACGGTCAACGAGGTGCGGGCCCTGCAGGACGTGAGCCTGCACATTGAAGAAGGGAGTTTCACGGCCATCATCGGCACCAACGGCTCCGGGAAAAGCACCTTGCTCAATGCCGTCGCCGGCAGCTTTGAACCCGACCGTGGACGCATCGAGTTGTTTGGCAAGGACATCACCCGCTGGCCGGAGTACCGGCGCGCTTCCCTGATCGGCCGGGTATTCCAGAACCCGTTTGCCGGCACGGCGGCCGGCATGACCATCGCCGAAAACATCGCCCTGGCCATGCACCGTGGAAAATCCCGCTCGCTCAGAACGGCCCTCAATGCCCGGGTGCGGGAAGAGATCGCGCAGCGGGTCAGGGGGCTGAAAATGGGACTGGAGGACCGGCTGGACAACCCCATCGGGACCCTCTCGGGCGGGCAGCGTCAGGCCCTGACCCTGTTGATGGCTACCTGGATCAGGCCCCAGCTGTTGTTGCTGGACGAACACACCGCCGCCCTGGACCCGAAGACCGCCGCCAAGGTGGCGGAAGTCACCCGGGAGGTCATCGCCCGGGAGAAACTGACGGCCCTGATGGTGACCCACTCCATGCAACAGGCCGTTGACCTGCCCGACCGCATCGTCATGATGCACCGGGGCCGGATCGTGGAAGACCTGAAGGACGAAATGAAGGCCAGGGTCAGGATCCCCGACCTGATGCAGACTTTTGAACGGGTCCAGAAACGGGACCTCTTCGACGCCGGCGTGGCCGGGGTCCTGGAACAGCAATACATCTAAGGGCGGACTGCACCTACATGCCCAACAGCTTGACCGAGAACATCCCTTGTCCCCGGGGGCGCCGGCCCGGTTCAAACAATTCCAATCCACCGTGCTGCCGGATATGCACCGGGGGATAGTGTCATGCATTGGCATAGCGGAGCATGCCGGATTTCAGGGCCGCAAACAGTCCGGCAGATCCCCCAAACAAAAACCGTTTCTTTTTTACACCGTGGGTCACTCCCCAAAACGGTAACCAACCCCGGATTCCGTGATAAGGAGTGAGGGACGGGAAGGGTTGTCCTCGATCTTTTTTCTCAGCTGGGCGATAAACACCCGCAGGTATTGGGTCTGCTCCTGGTAGCCATAGCCCCATACCTCCCGGAGCAGGTATTTGTGCGTCAGCACCCGCCCCCTGTTTTTGGCCAGCAGAAGCAAAAGGGAAAACTCTGTCGCCGTAAGTTTGAGAACCTCCTGGTTCTTTTTGGCAATATGGGCCACCAGGTCGATCGTGAGGGAGCCAAAATCCAGAACCGTGGCCTCCGGAGACCCATCCGCCGATCTCAGGGCTGCCCGGATCCGGGCGAGCAACTCACCCGTTCTGAATGGTTTGGTCAGGTAATCGCTGGCCCCCTGGTCGAGGGCCCTGATGATCTCTTCCTCCGCACTGCGCACACTCAGGATGATGATGGGCTTTCTGTACCAATCCCTGAGTTTTTTCAGCACCTCCTGTCCGTCCAGGTCAGGAAGGCCCAGATCCAGAATGATCAGGGCGGGATGGTGCGTCGCGGAGAAGACGAGCCCGTCCTTGCCGTTGACCGCCAGGATCGTTTTATACCCGCTGGCCGTCAGAGTAATCTCAAGCAGCCTTCGAATCTGCAGCTCATCATCAATGATCAGAATGGTTTCATTTGTTGTCATGACAGGCCTTTACATATTGAAAATATCCGGGGTTTCCGACGGGATGCTCAGGATGAAACGCGCCCCTCCCCCGGGAGCATTCGCCACCTGGATCGCACCCCCATGTGCTTCCACGAATCCCTTCGCGATGGACAAGCCCAGACCCAGGCCGCCGGGCCTGCTGCCATCACCCCGAAAAAACTTTTTGAACACCTCCCGGATCTGATGCTCCGGAAAGCCCGGCCCCCGGTCACGAACCTCCAGCAGGAGTCGTCCGTCCTGATAGGTGGCCCTGATACCGATCACGGAAGCACCGGGGGCATACTGCGTGGCATTGAACAAGAGGTTGTACAGGACATGCTCCAACAGCCCGAAATCGATCTTCACCAGGGGCATGTCCTCCGGGACAGAGACCTCCAGGGAAAAAGGCTTCAGTTCGTCTTTCAGTTCATCGGTGACCTTATTTACCAGATCGTTGATGTCGCACCAGTCGGTCCTTACAGAGAAATGCCCGCTTTCCAGTCGGGAGATGTTCAGCAGGTTTTCAATCAGCCTGTTCAGCCTCAGGGAGGCGGTAAAGATCTCCCGGACGAGAGCCAGGTGGATCTCATCGCTGTTCCGGGCATTCAGGATGGAGTCGGATGCACCCATGATCGTGGCAATGGGGATGCGGAGTTCGTGCGAAATGGAGTTGAACAGGGTTTTATACAAGCGGTCCGATTCATCCAGAAAGCGGACCTTCTGGGCCATTTCTCCCAGAAACTCCCGTTCCAGGGCGTTGGAAACCTGGGTCAGAAAAGCCTCCCGGAAGGATTCCTGCTCCGGAGTAAGCGGGGGACTGCTTTTCAGCGCGATCACCCCCGGGCTGATTCTCGTTCCTCCCAGGGGATAAAAAGTGTAACGCTCCGTGGTGGATTGAATTTCTCCTGAACCGGATTTTCGTCCCTCCCGGAAGACCCGGACTCCGCGCTCTTTTTCCTGCCGGGTCAGTTGCTGCCCGTTGGCAGACCATTCATCTCCCTGCAATTGATTGTTCCCGTCCTGAAGGAGGAAAACCGGCTCGTCGCCAAAGTGGTTTCTGATCTCGGCAGCCGCTACCTTCAGGACTTCCTTCATCCCGCCGGCCTTCGACAATTCCCTTGTAAGCTGAAATAAGGCATTGGTTCTCTTCTCCCGCTCCCGGGAAATCCGCTCCTGCCTTCTGACCCTGGTGGACAGCACCCCGCTGACCAGGGCGATGGTGAAAAACAATCCAAAAATAAGGAGGTCATCTGCTTTCTCAATGTGAAAGGTGTGGTGGGGGGGGATGAAAAAATAATTCCAGACCAGGGCGCTCATGGTGGAAGCCAGTAATACCGGACCCAAGCCCAGGAAAGTGGACAGAATGGAAACCACAAACAGCAGAATAAAGGAAACCAGGTGATAGGTCCGGGTATTGGCCAGCGGGGCACACAACAGGGCAACCCCCCCGATGACGGCGGCAGACAAGACATATTGTCTTATCACTTTCCAGTTGTTTCCCCCCTTGGTCATGCGTGGACCGATATTCAGCCGATTCTCCCAAATATATTCAATATATTCCTGGATTCATAGCGGATTACGGCTTCCAGAAACTCCTTGAAAACAAAATAATCACGGTATAGATTTCCAGCCTCCCCACCAACATCAGCAGGGACAGCAGCATTTTGGCCGCCACGGGGAGGTGGGCAAAGTTACTGGCCGGTCCAACGCTGCCAATGCCTGGGCCGATTCCGGCCATGCAGGTGGCCACCGATCCGGCTGCCGTTTTACCGTCAAGTCCCAGTATAAGCATCGCCAGGCACCCCATCACAAATACCAGGAGGTATAGGGAAATAAACCCGAGTATGGCACTATTCTCCGTATCATTAATGGCTTTCCTGCTCAGTTTGATCGACAGGACGGCAAAGGGAGAGGTTAGCTGCCGGAACAACCTGGCGAAATTTTTCACCAGGATCAGGTGCCGGGCCATTTTAATCCCCCCGGCCGTGGAGCCGGTGCTCCCACCCAGGAACATGGCGATGAATAGAATGGTCCAGGCATAAATGGGCCACTCAAGATAATCGGCCGTGGCATACCCGGTACAAGTCACGATGGTAACCACCTGAAAAAATCCCTTACGCACCGAATCCTCCATGGGCAGTTGCACCTTGAAAAAGAGGATTCCCGAAAGGATGATTCCAAGCAATGAGATGACGGCCAGATAAAACAAGAATTCCTCATTGCTGCGGACCTTTTTAAACTCCCGCCTCAGCAGGTGGTAGTGAATGATGAAATTGGCACCAGAGAGGACCATGAAGGCCATCACCACGTATTGGATGTAGGCCGAATACCCGGCAATACTGTCATTCTTCGGTGAGAACCCCCCGGTGGCAATGGTGCCGAAGGCATGGCACACACTCTCAAACAGGTTCATCCCCCCGAGGGACAGCAGCAGGACCTGCAAGCCGGTCAGCAGGACGTATATCAACAGCAGCTGCCTTCCCATGGCACTGACCCTTGGGCGTATCTTCTCCTGGAACGAGGACTCCATGGAGAACAGGTGGTATCCCCCGATCTGCAGGGAGGGCATCACAATAATCACCAGGACAATGATGCCGATACCGCCAATCCAGTGGGTCAGGCTTCTCCAGAACAAAATGGAGGCAGGCAGGGATTCGATGTCTTCCAGGATAGAGGAACCGGTGGTGGTAAAACCCGATACGGACTCAAAAAAAGCGTTGACAAAGGAGGGGATGGTCCCAGAGATCAGGTAAGGGAGGGCACCGAAAATGCTTAGCAGCAACCAACTCAAAGCCACAGTCAGGTAGGCTTCCTTGCGGTGCATTGATCCGTTTATTTCCAGCTTTCTGGTCAGCAGGTGCATTCCCCATCCGACGAAGAACACCACCATGGCCGGGATAAGGAATGGAAACATGTTATCCGAAAAAGCCAGGCTGATGGCGGCACAAAATCCCATGGCAGCCGAAAGGATGAACAGGTTTCTGCTGACCACCTTGAAGCACAACCGGATATTGAGGGCCTTGAGCATCCCCGGATAATTTGAAGCGGCAATAAAACAAATACCTGATTGCCAAACAGGTTAATGACCGCTACCCCATACAAAAGTGCCGGTAATTCAATAAATAGAATATAAATTTTCCGGTAAGTGAATAAATATTTTATAAAGGGCACGCCTGGCAAAAGACCAGTTTCCAGGCAATAATCCTGCGGGGGCGATGGGATAATGCCTATTTTTGATTCCCCATCCGACGATAAACCACAACGTGATACCCCCCATGAAAACAATGAAAAACTCTGCCGCCCTGCTGGCCCTGGCATGCCTGCTGGCCTCGGCGGCCGCCGCCCAGCAGCCGGCACGCATCGTGATCAATGCCGATCTGGGGCAGACCCGGATCAGCCGGCATATCTACGGCCATTTCTCGGAACACCTGGGACACTGCATATACGGGGGCTACTGGGTCGGGGAGGACGAGGGGATTCCCAACACCCGCGGCATCCGTCAGGATGTGGTGGAGGCACTGCGGCGCACCAACATCCCCAACCTGCGCTGGCCAGGGGGCTGTTTCGCCGACGAATACCACTGGATGGACGGGATCGGCCCGCGCAGCGAACGCCCCACGATGGTCAACACCCATTGGGGCGGGGTGACCGAAGACAACAGCTTCGGGACGCATGAGTTCCTCGACCTGTGCGAGCAACTGGGGACCGAGCCGGTGATCGTCGGAAATGTGGGCAGCGGCACGGTGGAGGAACTGTCTAACTGGGTGGAATACGTGAATTTCGACGGGATCAGCCCGATGGCCGACCTGAGGCGGGCCAACGGACGGGAGGAGCCCTGGGGCGTGGTCTACTGGGGCATCGGCAACGAGAACTGGGGCTGCGGCGGGCACATGACCCCGGAGCAATACGCCTGGCAGTACCGCAATTATGCCACCTACGCACGCAATTACGGGGACACCCGTTTGCGGAAGATCGCCGGAGGGGCCAATGCCGGGGATTACAACTGGACCGAAGTGCTGATGCGCACCATCCCCCACTGGATGATGTGGGGCCTTTCCCTGCACCACTACACCACGAACTGGTCCGACAAAGGGCCGGCCACGGGCTTCACGGAAGACCGCTATTTCGATGTGATCTGGCGCTGCTTTGACATCGAACGCGTGATCCGCCGGCATATGGCCGTCATGGACCGCCATGACCCCGACAAGCGGGTGGCCCTCGTGGTGGACGAATGGGGGACCTGGTATGATGTGGAGCCTGGCACCAATCCGGGTTTCCTGTTCCAGCAAAACAGCCTGCGCGATGCCTTCGTGGCCGGCATTTCGCTGAACTATTTCAATGGGATGAGCGACCGGATCCGCATGGCCAACATCGCCCAAACGGTCAACGTCCTGCAGGCCCTGATCCTCACGGAAGGGGAGAAGATGGTCCTGACCCCGACCTACCATGTTTTCGAGATGTTCAAGGGCCACCACGACGCCACCCTGCTGCCGCTGCACCTGGAATCGCCCCGGTACCGTCACGGGGACCGTGACGTGCCGGCCCTGAGCGCTTCGGCCTCGTCCAGGGACGGCTCCATCCTGTTGTCGGTGGTGAATGTCGACCCGGACCAGGCCGCCGAGCTGCTGGTGGATTTCCGGGGGCAAAACCTGAGCCGTTTCAGCGCCCGCATCCTGACATCCGACCGGACAGATGCCCACAACACCTTCGAAAACCCGGAGGCGGTCAGACCGTTGCCTTTCGATCAGGGCAACTTGCGCCACAACGAACTGCGCGTCACCATCCCCGCCAAATCCATCGTCGTCTTCGAGCTGGATTGAGAAGGCCCTGGGGGACCGTGCGATACCGTACAGCGGGCATCCGGTTCCGAACAGTTGCCCGCCTGTTGTTTTGTTTATTGACCTGACCTGGAGCCTGTTGGACTCTCAGGTATGTTTTTTGGACAGCCTTTCCAGCGAAGAACACATCCGCTGAATCAATCTTTGTCTGTTATGTTGAAATCATTGTTTCTTGCCGCCATCAGAAGGATCCGGAAGAATGTCCTTTTTTCCTTCATCAATATTGCCGGATTTGCCATCGGACTGGCGGCGGCACTCCTGGTGGCCCTGTGGGTCATCGATGAGCTGGGATACGACCGGTTCCACGAACACAGCCACCGCATGTACCGCATCGAAAGAGACATGTTCCTGGACGGGACACAGATGCAGGTTCCCATCACGTCTCCGCCCACCGCACCGCAGATGGCGGCCGATTATCCGGTGGTGGAGGCCTTTGCCCGCGTGGCCAGGGAGGAGGTGCGCATCGAGGACATACGGCACAACCACAACAAGGAGATGCTGCTGTACGCCGACAGCACTTTCTTTCAGATCTTCGGGTTCCGGCTGGCCGAAGGAGACCCGCAAAGTTGCCTGACGGAGCCATTTACCGTGGCAGTTTCACAAACGGCAGCAGAAGCCTACCTTGGGGAGAATGCAGCACCGGGGCAGGTGCTGCGGGTCAGCGTGGGCGGACAGCAACGTCCGTTCCGGGTCACGGCCATTTTTGAGGACTTGCCGCACAACACCCATTTGCAGGGCGACTTCATCGCTTCTTTCACCACCCTGAACAGCCTGAGGCATGAGATGATGATGTCCAGCTGGATGGCCAGTTTCCATTTTTCGTATGTCCTCCTGAGTGAGGGAGCCGACCCGGCCGCCCTGGAAAACCAGCTCCAGGACATGGTGGACACCCACTTCGGACAGGACATCCGGAACCTGCTCAACATAGACAACCCAAGGGATTTTTTGAAGATCCTGCTGGTCCCGGTCACCGACATCCATCTGCATGGGAACAGGGCCTGGGAGTTTGAGCCCCCCGGCAATATCACCTCGGTGAGGGTATTCAGCCTGGTGGCGCTGCTTTTGCTGGTCATTGCAGGCATCAATTTCATGAACCTTTCCACCGCCAGGGCGTCCGGGAGGGCTTTGGAGGTGGGGGTGAGAAAGGCTTCCGGCGCATCCCGCGCACAGCTCATCCGGCAATTCATGGGGGAGACCCTGTTGTTCAGTTTCGTGGGACTCCTCCTGGCCATTGTCCTCATCGAATTGGCCATGCCGTTCTTTGCCTCATTCACCGGCAAAAACCTGCATACAGGCATGGTATTCACCGGATGGAACCTGTTGATGACCCTCGGAGCCTGGCTCCTCACCGCCTTTCTGGCAGGCATCTATCCGGCCTTCTTCTTGTCCTCCTTCAGGCCGGCAGAGGTGCTCAAAGGCAGGATGGGGGCCAGGGGAGGGCAGATGTTCCGGAAAATCCTCGTCGTGGGACAGTTTGCCATTTCCATTGGCCTGATTGTTTGCTCGGTAACGGTTTACCGGCAGATACAGTTCATACACGACAAAGACCTGGGCTTCGACAGATACGGATTGATAGACCTGCCGGTGGAAGACCGGACCCTGTTCAGCTCGTATGAGGCGCTGCGGCACGATTTGCTGAGCCTTCCGGCCGTGAGCGATGTGTCCCGTTCCTGGGTCATTCCGACCAGCCAGCGCTATACCGACAACCCCTACCTGCTCCGGGACAATCCGGAAATATTCTTTCCCGTGGTCAACGGCACGGATGACCGGTTTATCCCGGTCATGGGGATCCGGTTGCTTGCCGGGGAAAATTTCACCCCGTCCATGGTCACCGATTCGTCCCATCATTATATCATCAATGACGCCGCCCGGAAAATGTTCGGGTTTGAGACCCCCTTCGACGCCCTGGGCAAAGAGGTGGGAGTCCTCGCAGGAAGGGAGGGGGAGACAGCCAACTGGGGCAGGATCCTTGCCGTCACGGAGGATTTCCACTTCCAGCCGCTTACCGAACCGATCAAGCCCATGGTGATGCATGCCTCCGCGGCAGCACACAACCACATCACCCTCCGTGTGGACCCCGCCAATATGGCCGAAACCAACAGCCGGATTCAGGCAGTATGGGAAAGCTATTTTCCCGACCGCATATTTTTCAGCGTGTTTGTTTCACAAGCCTTTGACCAACAGCACCTGTCAGAAAGAAGGTTGCAGGGGGTGCTGCTGGTATTCACCTTCCTGTCCATCCTGGTTGCCTGCCTCGGACTCCTCGGGCTATCCGCCTTCTCCGTGGAGAGGCGGACCAAGGAAATCGGCATCCGGAAGGTGCTGGGAGCGGGTTCGGGGCAAATCATACGCCTGATCACTTCGGAATTCAGCAGGCTGGTGCTCCTGGCGAACCTGATCGCCATCCCGGCGGCCTACTGGATCATGCGCGGATGGCTCGACGGCTTCCCTTACCGCATGAACCTTGATGTATGGGTATTCCTGGCCGCAGGCGCCACCGCCTGGCTGACGGCCTTTCTCACCGTATTGGTCAACACCTGGAAAACAGGTCGCAGTAATCCCGTGGAAAGCCTGAAATACGAATAGAATGGTTAGTGTTGGTGCCCCTGGTCCGGCCGGGCCTCTCCCCTTTCGGCAACTGGAGTGCTTTCTCGCAGGGTCTGGCGGACTTCCCCGCACCTGAGCATCGTGGAACCGAAATACGGGTTGCTGATCTGTTCGAACTCGCTCAGCCAGTAGGCTCCCCGGTCCCCATCGACCATCGGGCAATAGGCCACGTACCAGGTCTGGTCCAGGGATCCCAGGGTACGGGCTGTCGTGATCAATGCCTCCGACAGGGGTTCAAAATGTGTGCGCAATTCTTCCAGACTGGCGGCAGCCACGAATTCTTCAAGGCTTTCTTCCAGGTCTTCGTAGCGATCCATCCAGAACATATGGTGCTCCCCGTCCAGGGAATGTTTGCCCGTATCCTCCAGCAGTCCCGACAGGCTGCGACCGGCCTCACGGGCCGCATCGGGATCGTCGTTGGCCAGGGCGTTCTTCAGGTCGAAATACCCCTGGAACAAGCGGGCCAGGTTGCCCCGGAAAGGTTCGGGGATGGACGCCCGGTCAGGAGGCGACATCATGCTGTAGTGGCCGCGCAGCTGGGCCGCGGCATCGATGGCAAACACGCCGTTGACGGCGATTTCCTCGCCTTCGGACAAACCCGACAGAACCAGCATGCCTTCATCCGTTAGTGCCCCGGTGTCGATTTCCCGGAATTCAAACGTGAACCCGTTGCCTAACGGTTTTTTCACGTAGACGAGGGACCGTTTACCTGTCCACAATACGGCCGTTTCCGGAATGACCATTTGGTGTTGCGGGCTGCCTTCCACCAGGGCATGGACCAGCATACCGGGTTTGAGTGCCCCATGGGGATTGGCCACCGTCAGCCGGACCCTGGCCGTCCTGGTGGCCGCATCAAGGAACGGATCGATGAATTCCACCTGCCCGGTGACAGGCTGGCCTTCACCCCCCACAGGATATACCCGCACCGGCTGGCCAGTCCTGATCTGTCCGATCTGGCTTTCATAGGCATCCAGTTCCACCCAGACATCCTGCAGTCCGGCAATGGCAAACAGCACACTGCCGGTGGCCACGTAGGCTCCTTCAGACACTTCCCTCCGGGTGATGTAACCCGAACGGCTGGCATACACATCCGTGGTGGCGGATGGCCGGCGGCCTTCTTCCATATTCCGTATCTGATCATCGGTCAGGTTAAATAGTTTCAACCGGCTCCTGGCAGCCTCGTAAAGACGGGGCTGGTCTTCCTTTGCGGCAGCAGCCTGTATAAGCTCCTGCTGTGCCTGCATCAGTTCGGGTGAATACAGCGTCATCAGCCGCTCCCCTTCCCGGACATACCGGCCCGTGAAATCGGCAAAAAGCCTCTCCACCCTGCCCGGGAAACTGGCGGTGATGAGCCGTGCCTCCTGTTCGTTTACAGCGACCCTGCCGGTAAACCTGAGCGTGGGTGCCGTATGCATGGCCTCCACCTTACTGGTGCGGACATTGGCCCAGGTACTGTAGGACTCCCGCATGGCAAACAGAAACGGGTCGTCATCCTGATGGTCATCACTCCCCGAGGCCGGAATGAGTTCCATCCCGCATATGGGGCAATCGCCCGGTTCATCCTGGCGGACCTGGGGGTGCATGGAGCAGGTGTATTCGACAACCGCCTGCATGCCATCCGCTTCGTGGACAGGCGCTTCATGGTCGTGGGCATCCGGCTCCCGGCTCCCGCCGAAAATCAGCCAGCCAAGCAGCAAACCCGCCAGGATGAGTATGAAGTAGGTTCCAATGCTTTTAATTTTTTGCTTTTCCATGTTTGTCCCTTTGTTTAAATCGCACTACTTGACTACTCAAAGATGTTCCGGGCCATCAGCTCATCTAATTCGGCCTGGATCATTAAGTAATCAACCTGGTTCTCCACAAGCCGCCATTCGAGCAACAGCAACTGATCCTGTATGCTGAGCATTTCTTCAAACCCTTCACTGCCCGAAGCATAGGCATTGATGACCAGCTCCCAGGTTTTCCGGGTGATCTCTAATTGCCGGCGATAGAATGCTCTGTCTCTCAAGAAGTTGTCCACATCACTCAACAGATTGCTGTACCGGACCTGCAAACGGACATATTCTTCGTCATACTGACGCTGTGCGCTTTCAAATAAAAGGGCCGCCTGGTCCCGGTTTGCCCGGTTTTTATTCAGGAAAACAGGCAGGCTGACCGATACCATGGGCATGAGCATATGCCCGCCTTCCATCTGAGCAGGCGCGTTTCCCGGGGCAAACCAGGCATATTGCAGGCCGATCCCGAGCATGGGCCGGGTTTGAAGCCGGCTCAAGGCTTGATTGGCCCGGGCGGCACGGGTCCTTTCCTCCTGGTATTGGAGCCGGGGATGGCTTGTGAATTCACGGAAGGAGACATCCTGTATGGTTTCCGGCAGGTTTTGGGTTTCCGGCAGGTCTGACGGGACCTCGATGGACGAACCGGGCTCCCTGCCAATCAACAGGTTAAAACTTTCCCGAAGGGCACGCAGGTCTGATGTGAGTTTGTCCTCACGGTTCTGCAGTTCGGCCAGCCGGATTTCCAGGCGGTGGATATCCAGCGCAAGCCCCTGTGTTTGCATGCCTCCCTGGTAGCGTGAATAGATCAGGTCTTCACGTTCTTCAAGCAGCTTTTTGTATTTCCGAACGAGGTCACGTTCCTGCTGCTTTCGGGCCATCTCAAGCCAGAGGCGGGTCATTTCCATAAACAGCCTGTTTCTGTCCTCGCGGTATTGATGGTGGCGGCTTTCGGCCATTTTTTCGGCGACTTCCCTTTGCCTTTCCAGGGTGCCGAACCATGGAAACATTTGCATCAGCCCCGCATCGACCCATTGCTTGCCCATAAACCGCTCCATGGGAGAGGTGAATAAGCCGGCCGTCAGGACGGGGTCAGGTAAGGACCCCGCGATGTCCGCCTGTTTTATGGCAGCTTCCCACGCCAGTTGCTGCGCCCTCAGGCCCGGGTTGTTCTCCAGGGCCTGCTGCAGGTATTGCTCCGGATAAACCTGGGCCTGCGCCGTCCTGCCTGTCAGCAACAGGAGCAGCAAGCTGATCAATAGGCCGGGGTATTTGATGATTGGGTGTTGCATAGCGCTTTATTTTCTGTTGATCACATGTTCATTCCATGCGGTGAACAATACCGGGACCAGGAAAAGGGTGATCAGCGCGATGGTCATCCCGCCAAAGGCAGGAATGGCCATGGGGATCATGATGTCCGCCCCACGCCCGGAAGAGGTCAGGATCGGCAGAAGCGCCAGCAGGGTCGTCGCCGTGGTCATCAGGGCGGGACGCACCCTTTTCATGCCCGCCTCCAGTACCGCCTGGTGCAACTCTTCCCGGGTTTCGGGTTTGTGCTTCCGGAAACTGTTCTTCAGGTAGGTGGCAATCAGCACCCCGTCGTCGGTGGCAATGCCGAACAAAGCGATAAATCCCACCCAGACCGCCACACTCAGGTTGACCACATCCATCTGGAACAGATCCCGCATGTTCACCCCAAAGGCGCTGAAGTTGAGAAACCACCCCTGTCCGTAAAGCCAAAGCATCATGAAACCGCCGGAGAAGGCCAGGGCGATGGCCGAGAATATCATCAGCGAGGTGGCCACGGACCGGAATTGAAAGTACAGGATCAGGAAGATGATGATCATGGACAGCGGAATGACCAGCATCAGGCGGCGCTCTGCACGCATCTGGTTCTCATAGTTGCCGGAGAAATGAAAATTCACCCCCTGCGGCACCTGAAGCTCCCCGCCCAGGATCTTTTCCTCGATCATTTCGGTGGCCTGCCGGATAACCGAAAGGTCCGCATGCCCTGGTTCCTTGTCAAAGGTGATATAGGCCACCAGAAAGGTATCCTCCCCCCGGATCATTCCCGGTCCCCGGCGGAATTCGACCGCGGCCACTTCGGAAAGCGGGATCTGGTAACCGGCCGGGGATTTGATCCAGACCTGGCCGATGGCCTCCGGATGGTCCCGGAATTCCCGCGCATAACGGGCCCTGACCTGATAACGCTCCCGCCCTTCCACCGTCGTGGTCATGGGCATGCCCCCGATGGCCGTTTCCAGCACCATCTGGAATTCTTCGATGGAAATGCCATGCAGTGCCAGAGCCTGCCTGTCGGGACGGATCTCCAGGTAGGGCTTGCCCACCACCCTGTCGGCGAACACGGTAGAACTGCGTATAAAGGGCACCTGTTGAAGCACCTCCTCCATCCGCATGGAAAAGGCATCGATGGTCTCCAGGTCCGGCCCGAATACCTTTAAGCCCATGGGCGCCCGCATGCCGGTTTGCAGCATGACCAGGCGGGTTTCAATGGGCTGCAGCTTCGGGGCGGAGGTCAGGCCGGGAAAGCTGGTGGTCCGGGTGACCTCCTGCCAGATATCATCGGGCGACTGGATATGGTCCCGCCATTGCCGGTAATACCGGCCCCGGCGGTCCGGGATCAGCGCCCCCTCTTCATCCCGGATGAAATCGCCTTCCCGGTCCACCTTAAAACGGATCCTGCGCCCGTCCATATCGGTTTTGAACTCGCTTTTGTAATGGATCACATTTTCAAACATGGTCATCGGGGCGGGGTCCAGCGGACTTTCAGCCCGTCCGGCCTTGCCCACCACCAGGTCCACTTCGGGAATGGCCTGCACCCGCCGGTCCAGCTCCTGCAACACCTGCAGGTTGTATTCCATGCCGGTATGCGGCATGGTGGTGGGCATCAGCAGGAAACTGCCTTCATCCAGTGCGGGCATGAATTCCCGCCCCAGTCCGGGGAAGCCGTGGTAAAGCGTCGTCCAGACGCCCGTGCTGCGTATGTTCACCCCGAGCCTGTCGAACCCATTGGCCACGAACCCGAAAAGGCTTCCAAAGCCCATCCAGATATTGAGGCCCAGCAGAATCAAAAAGACCGGAACCATCAGAAAGGTCCGCTTGTGGGTCAGGCACCACTGCAGCAGGGCCGGATAGTAATGGAGAAAAAGCCGGAACAATCCGAGGATACCAGAAATTACGATGACCAGGAACAGGACATTGATCAGCAGGCTGCGCTCCACGCCGATGGGCAGCCATTCGCTGGCAAGCAACAGCAGGACCACAAAGAGGGTGATTCCCAGGTTGATCAGGTTTTTATGGGGCTCCAGCCTGTCCGGGAAGGCCTGACGCAGCAAGCCGGAAACACCGGTTAAACCGATAAACAGTCCGGCCCACCACGATAGGAACAAGGAGATGAGGAGCCCGGAAACGACCAATAAGGCATTCAGGACCAGCCGAAACACCTTTTCCCCGAATACCCTCCTGAATCTTCCCGTGTCCCATTTTCCGGAAAACTGGTAGGCCAGTACCGGCATGAAGGCGATGGCGATAATAAGCGCGGCAACCAGTGCGAAGGTCTTGGTAAAGGCCAGGGGGGAGAACAAGCGGCCCTCCGCGGCCTGCAGCGTGAATACCGGCAAAAAACTCACGATGGTGGTGGACACCGCGGTGAGGATGGCGGGAGCCACTTCCGCAGAAGCTTCATAGATGACCTCCAGCCGCTTTTTCACCTCCGACCTGGCCTTCTCACCTGATTCCTGCAGGTGCCGCAGGATGTTCTCATTCATGATGATGCCCAGATCCACCATGGTTCCGATCGAAATGGCGATCCCGGACAGGGCCACGATATTGGCATCCACCCCGAAATACCGCATCATGATGAAACTCATCAGCACGGCCAGCGGAAGCAGGGCCGAGATCAGCAGGGAGGTGCGCAGGTGGTAGACCATCACGATGATCACAATGATGGAGATCAGGATCTGCAGGATGATGGCATCGTTCAGGGTGCCCAGTGTCTCATAGATCAATTGGGTGCGGTCGTAGAACGGCACGATGGTCACCTGGGAGGTGGTGCCGTCGGCAAGCTCCCGGGAGGGCAGCCCCGGACTGATCTCCCCGATTTTTTCCTTCACCCTTTCGATGACCTGCAAGGGGTTCTCCCCGTAGCGGGCCACCACCACCCCGCCAGTCACCTCCTGTCCGCCTTTATCCAGGATGCCCGTCATGTTTCGCACGGCCGGTCCCAGGTTGACCCGGGCAATGTCCCCGATGCGCACCGGCACATGGTTCCTCACCCCCACCACCGCCTGGCGGATATCCTCCAGGCTTTCCACATATCCCAGTCCGCGCACCAGGTATTCGGCCATATTGAATTCGATGGTATTGGCGGAGGTTTCCCGGTTGCTTTGCTGCAGGGCCCTGGCCACATCCATCAGGGAAATATTGAAAGCTTTCAGCGCATCGGGGTCCAGGTCGACCTGGTACTCTCTGACGTGCCCGCCCACGCTGGCCACCTCCGACACACCCTGTACGCTGTTCAGGGCCAGCCGGACGTAGTAGTCATGTATGGACCGCAGCTCATGCAGGTCCCAGCCTCCGACAGGATCGCCCTGTTCATCCAGTCCCTCCAGGGTATACCAGAACACCTGTCCCAGGGCCGTGGCATCCGGTCCGAGCTGGGGATTCACCCCGTCGGGAAGCAGCCCGGGGGGCAGGGAGTTGAGCTTCTCCAGGATGCGGGAACGGCTCCAGTAGTATTCGATCTCCTCACCAAAAATGACATAGATGCTTGAAAACCCGAACATGGAGGTGCTCCGTATGCTGGTCACTCCGGGGATGCCCAAAAGGGCGGAGGTCAGCGGATAGGTGATCTGGTCCTCAATATCCTGGGGAGAGCGGCCCATCCACTCCGTAAAGATGATCTGCTGGTTTTCCCCGATGTCGGGGATGGCATCCACCGGTACCGGATCCCTTGGCAGAAAATCAATCTTCCAGTTGAAAGGGGCCACGGAGATGCCCCATCCGACGAACAAAATCATCAGCAACCAGGCCACCAGCCGGTTGTCAAGGAAAAAACGAATCAATTTGTTGAGCATGGGACATCGGTTTAACGGCTGCAAGGCAGCAATGGGATTTTATCCGGTGATCAGCATTGCTCCCGCCATGGCCACCATGAGCAGGTCCTCCACCAGGGTGACCCGTCCGAGGGGGAGTTTGAAAATGGTGCCCAGGCAGGCACACTGGATCTGTCGGGGCGACAGCATATTGTTCAGGACCCCGGCGCTGCTGAACCCCATGACCAGGACCGTCGCGACATGGGTGGCCGGCAGGTGGATCCCTGTCAGGTAGAGGATGCCCAGCCCCAGCTCCAGGAAAGGATAGACATGGCCATAGCCCTTCCAGCGACGCGCCAGCAGGTCATACATGGCATAGGAGCGGGCAAACCCGTTTAGATCCAGAAATTTAAAGAAAGAAAACACCAGAAAAAAACCTGCCATGAAATACCGCATCCATCCTTGCCAGGAGAACGCCTGGCCATCAAATGCGGCAACGGCTGCCGTGCCGGCCACGAACAGGAAGATCAACACCAGGGGTTTGTAGGTCTCCCATGTGGAAAGCGCTGCCTGATCCTGCAGGCCGGAGGAAGCCTCCGGCATGCCCCCTGATTGCCCGGGCATGCCGCCAGGTTGGGCCGGAGGCTCATTCCCATGGCCGCTGGTTTCGGAAACCCCTGTGAGGCGGTAGTTCCCGGCAGAAGCCAGAAGCTTTTCCAGTTTTTCCCGGTCAGGTTTGTGTCGCGCCTGCACCCTGGCCGTGCCATCCTGGTGGCTCACTTCGGCCGAAAGCACCCCGGGATGCTTCAGGAAGGCGCTTTTCACCTTTGCGGCGCATCCCCCGCAGGTCATTCCGGAAATGGTGTAGGTGAATTTCATAACACAAAAAAATTAATGTTGATTATCACCTGGGAGCCGCATTAACGACTGCAGCAGCTTCCACCCTCTTTGGCTGCCTGGCCGGTTTTGTCGCCAGCACGGCGCTCGTAATGGCAGCAAGCCGGAAGTTTCTCATAAACTTCATCGTTGGCGCGTACCATTTCGGTATCATGCCCGGCTTCGGCAATTTTTTTATGCACATCCTCCAGCTCTACCTTGTTGGCATCGTACTGAATAGTAAGCATTTTGGATTCAAGGTTCCAGTCAGCCGACGCAACACCATCAAGGCTTTTTGCGGCTTTTTCAATGCGGGTTTCACACATGCCACAAGCACCGTAAACCTTAAACTCGGCTTTGGTGGTTTGCTGGCCAAATCCCATGAAAGGGATCACAAGGAAAGCAATAACAAGAAAGGTTTTCATAGCAGTTTGTTTTTAGGTTGTCACTAAAATAGTTACACTGCAATAATAATTCAATCCCCCGGGCTTTCTGTTACACATTTCCGGGAAAAAAATGTAAGATTTACAGCTGGTCCAGGCCTTTCCGCTCCTTCCCCCTGAGTCTGCGGAACTGCCCGGGGGTCATGCCGGTATTCTTTTTGAACTGGTTTGCCAGGTAGGCAGCGCTGCTGTAACCCATGCGGTAAGCAATTTCGGACAGGCTCAGCTCGTCATACACGATCAGTTCCTTTGCCTTCTCGATCTTTTGCCGGATGATGAACTGCTCGATGGTGATGCCTTCGACGGCGGAGAACAGGTTGCTGATGTAGTTGTACTCGTAGGGCAGACTGTCTGCGATCACGGCGGACCAGTTGGCAGAGAGCGCGTCCGGGCCGCCATGGTGGATCCTTTCGATCACGAGGGATTTCACCTGTTCGATCAGCCGGCTTTTTTTATCCCCGATGATTTCGAAACCAAGCCCGTTAAGCGCTGCCCCGAATTTTTCCATGACGGCGGGCGGGAGTTCATCAGGGGTTTCCAGCACGCCCAGCTGAATGTGGCCGCAGGCGATGCCCAGTTTTTCTGCCTCCTGCTGCACGGCAAGGATGCATCGCCGGCAAACCATGTTTTTAATGTGGATGCGCATTGGGGCAGGTTTTCGGTGATGATTCCGTGCTGACCGCCCGTTGGGGCAGGGATGGAAAGACCCTGCCTTTTCCGCAGGAGGTTGTTAAAAGCATCTATAAGATTAACCAAAACGAGCCGCAATTGTTGACAGGAAGCGGAGAGAATGGTTATTTTTACGGCGTGTTCCGCTTGAAAAGAGGCATCCCGAAAATGCCAGACCTGCATACATTTCTGATCGTCGGATGCACCATCCTCTGTCTGACCGGCCCTGCCAGGGCCGCCACGGAGGGACCAGGCAATACCGGGGAGGCTGCCGCCACCCCGGCAGACGTGCCGGCGCCGGACCGGGGCATGCCGCAAACCTGGGTGCTGGTGTTCGAAGACCGCTTCGGGGGGGGACGGTTGGACACCGCAGCCTGGGAACCCGTTTACGGGGTGCCGCGCGACCTGGACTTCCGCATGCAGAAGGCATGGCACCTGCCGGAAAACCTGGCCGTGGAAAACGGCCTGCTGAGACTCACGGCCCGCCGCGACAGCCTGCCGCAAATGCCGGTGGTCACCTTTTGGGAACCCCTGGAGGTGAAGCAGGAGGACTTCGCATTCTCCACCGCCGAGGTCCGGACCCGCGAGAAATTTCATTACGGCCGCTACGAAGCCCGGGTGCGCATCCCCAGGGGGAAGGGCCTCTGGCCGGCTTTCTGGCTGTTCGGTGGCCACCCCTGGAACGAGATCGACATCTTCGAATTCTGGAACGAATACGACCGGCAGGGCCGTACAGACACCACCCTGCTGGCCCGGGTGCACCACATGAACGCCTGGTATGACCCCGGAGACACGGGCCAGGCCCTCCCCTGCAGCGATTCCTATACGGGCGGGGATTTTTCGGCGCGGTTTCATGTCTTCACCATGATCTGGTCGCCCGAACACATCTCCTGGTACGTGGACGGCGAGCTGAAAAGGGTGGTGTTCAGCACCTACCAGGCGGACCGGCCGCCCCGCTCCTGCCCCGTTTTCTCCGCTGGCGGACGGCTGTACCTTAAGTCTTTCCCGAGGGACCCCATGGCCATCATCTTCAGCCTCGGGATCCAATCGGGCGGTGACGCCCCGGATGGGTCCACCCCCCTGCCGGCCGCCATGGAGGTGGACTGGGTGCGTTACTACCGCAGGGTGGAACCTGCGGCGGCCGCCTCCACACCCGCCGGGGCTCCGGAATAGCGCCGCCCGGCTGCATGCCATCCGGGGATGCACAGGAACGGCTGCCGCAGGCGGCATCTCCGGCGGGCAATGCACAGGAACGGCTGCCGCAGGCGGCATCTCCATCCGACAAATATTTTTTTCAAAAAAAACATTTGTTTTAAACTCTGTTTGTATCTTCGGGGTTTATTATGGAAACCAACTACCTGACAGACCTGATGCTGCCGCTGTCGCTGGCCGTCATCATGCTCGGCATGGGGCTTTCCCTGGTCCCGGCCGACTTTAAAAGGGTGTTTTTGTTCCCGCGGGCCGCCGGCATCGGGATCGTGAACCAGATCATCGTCCTGCCGCTGGTGGGCTTCGGGCTGCTGTGGCTGTCCGGGCTCCGCAGCCCGGAGCTGGCCGTGGGCATCATGATCCTGGCCGCCTGCCCGGGCGGCCCCACCTCCAACCTGATCAGCCACATCTCAAAAGGCGATACGGCCCTGTCCATCACCCTGACGGCCATCTCCAGCCT
>Ga0334898_1001438_pt1 | contig 26406 bp, 27 predicted proteins | sample GraSluR3_MG_10_FD_207228 | JGI IMG/M metagenome (GOLD analysis project Ga0334898, IMG submission 207228) | Sludge microbial communities from methane-producing bioreactor in Wageningen University, Netherlands - Granular Sludge_3_08-R3 | ecosystem: Engineered > Bioreactor > Anaerobic >... | reverse complement strand
TGCGCGCAGGACAGGAGATCGGAGCTGTGGTTACCCTCCGAGGCGACAACATGTGGTTCTTCCTGGAACGTTTGATCCGTGTCGCATTGCCTCGCGTCAAGGACTTCAAGGGCGTCAATCCGAATGCGTTCGACGGTAATGGGAACTATGCGCTGGGTATTACCGAGCAGATCATCTTTCCCGAGATCGATTACGACAAGATCGAGCGTGTGAGTGGTTTGAACGTTGCTATCGTGACTTCGGCCAAGACCGATGAAGAGGGGTTCGCCTTGCTGAAGAAGCTGGGTATGCCTTTCGCCAAATAAGGTGGAGTAGAACAAGATGGCAAAGAAATCGATGATTATCAAGGCGAACAGAACGCCTAAGTATAGTACCAGGAAGGTCAACCGCTGCAAGATTTGTGGACGACCCCGCGGTTATATGCGGAAATTCGAAATGTGCAGGATTTGCTTTCGGAAGCTTGCCAGTGAAGGGCAGATCCCTGGCGTTACCAAATCCAGCTGGTAGGAGATTAACATGGCTATAAGTGATCCTGTTGCCGATATGCTGACAAAAATCAGAAATGCTAGCATGGCTAAGCATGAGAAGGTTGAAATTCCCACATCCAAGATGAAGCTTCAGATCGTCAAGATTTTGAAGAATGAAGGATATATCAAGAATTTCAAGAAGGTTGTCAATAAAGACGGCGTGAATTTGATTCGGATATTTTTGAAGTATGATGAGAAGCAGAACCCGGTTCTCCACGGTATCGACAAGATTTCCACACCCGGACGGCGTGTGTATTCGGGATATCGCGATATGCCGAGGGTATACAATGGCTACGGTGTGGTCGTTGTCTCCACCTCTTCTGGTGTTATCACGGGTAAGAAAGCTAGCGAGAAGAAGATCGGTGGTGAACTGATCTGCTCAATTTGGTAAGGTGGTGGACTATGTCTCGAATAGGTAAGTTACCGATTGCATTGCCCAAGGGAGTCTCCGTCAAAGCTGATGGTGGAGTGCTTTCCGTTGAGGGACCGAAAGGGAAACTGGTTCAAAATTACCGTCCTGAAGTTGTTGTCGAGGTTTCGAACGACCAAGTGGTGGTGACCAGGAAGGATGACAGCAAGGAGAGCAGGAGCTTTCATGGACTGTATCGCCAGTTGATCAACAATATGGTGGTCGGAGTCTCGACTGGGTATACCAGGAAGCTTCAGATCAATGGTGTTGGATACCGTGCCGAGGTAAAGGGCAACATCCTTGCCCTTAATTTGGGGTATTCCACACAGATCGAGTTCATGATCCCCTCCGATGTCCAGATTGTTTGCGAAAACCCCACCACTGTGGTGGTCTCGGGTATCGATAAGCAGCGGGTCGGACAGGTGAGCTCGGAGATCAGGTCTCTCAGGACTCCTGAACCCTACAAGGGCAAGGGCGTCAAGTATGACTTTGAGGTCATTAGGCGGAAGGTCGGCAAGTCTGGCGGTAAGAAATAGGTAGGGTGAACAAATGAATAGAGTTTTGGACAAATCTAGAAAGCGTGCGAAGCGCAAGGTTCATATCAGAAAGCGTATCTCCGGTACCGCTGCCAGACCTCGAATGACTGTTTTCAGAAGCAATTCACACATGTATGTCCAGGTCATCGACGATGTCGCGGGACACACGCTTGTTTCGGCCAGTAGTATGGAGCCGGAATTGCGTGAACTGAAGAATACGGTCGCCGATGGTGCGAAACTTGGTGAAGTGGTCGGCAAGAGGCTCCTTGAGAAGAAGATCGACAACGTGGTGTTCGACCGCAATGGGTATCTCTTCCATGGGATCGTGAAAAGTATCGCCGACGGTGCCAGGAAAGCCGGGATCAAATTCTAGGGGGATATGGTGGATAGGTCAGATAGAAACAGAGACAATGAGTTTGTCGAGAAGTTGGTGAAACTCAACCGGGTTTCCAAAGTTGTGAAAGGTGGAAGGCGCTTCTCCTTCTCCGCCCTCGTGGTGGTGGGAGACCAGAACGGCAGAATCGGATATGGTTCCGGTAAGGCCAATGATGTCGCCGAATCGATCAGGAAAGCCGTTGAGAAGGCCAAAGAGCATATGATTACGATTCCGATGGTGAAGGATACCATTCCCCACGAGATCGTCGGCAACTTTAAAAGTGCGAGTGTGCTGCTCAGGCCGGCTGTTCCCGGTACCGGTGTTATTGCCGGGGGTGCGGTTCGCCACGTCATGGATGCCTGTGGTGTCAAGGATGTCTTGAGCAAGTCTCTCGGTTCCAAGAATAGTGTCAATACGGTCAAGGCCACCTTCGTAGCCTTGGAGAGCCTGTTCGATGCCAAGGAACTCGCCAAGAGCCGGGGTAAATCCCTGAATGAGATGTGGGGGTAGTCCATGGCTGATGCGAAGAAGATTAAGATTACGTTGGTCAAAAGTGTCATCGGCAGCCTTCCCGCCCAGAGGAAGACTGTGAAGGCTCTCGGACTCAAGAAGATCGGTAGCTCGGTGGAGCATGAAGTGAATCCCGCCATCAAGGGGATGGTTCGTGCAGTTGCCCACTTGGTGAAAGTCGAGGAGATGTAACATGGGACAGATCAAAGCACCTGTTGGTGCCAATACCAAGAAGACGATTGTCGGGAGAGGCTATGGTTCCAAAGGCCGCGCTTGTGGTCGGGGAAACAATGGACAGAACGCCAGAAGTGGTGGTGGTGTCCGACCTGGCTTTGAAGGCGGACAGATGCCTTTGTACAGGCGTGTCGCACGTCGTGGTTTCTCCAATTATCCTTTCAAGGAAGAATACCAGGTGGTGTCTTTGGACGCCGTCTCGAAGGTGTTCGAGGATGGGGACGTTGTAACACTCGATTCCCTTAAGGACAAGTGTCTTGTAAAGGGAACCGACGTGAAGGCCAAGGTTCTTGCGAATGGGGAATTGACCAAGAAGGTTATTTTTGAAGGACTCAAGATATCTGCCGCTGCGGTCGAGAAAATCAAAGCCGCGGGTGGCGAAATCAGATAGTAAAGAGGATCGCAATGTCTAACTCCTTAGTGAATATGTTCAAGATCGAAGAACTCAGGAAGAAGATCCTCTGGACTCTCCTGTTTCTCGTGGTGTTCCGGGTTGGGGCTTTCATCCCAATCCCGGGAATCGATCCTGAAGTGCTGAAACTCTATTTCTTGTCGCAAAGCAATTCCAGTACCATCGGTCTCACCGAATACTTGAACTTCTTTGCAGGTGGCGCATTCTCGAACTTTTCCGTCTTCATGCTCGGTATCATGCCGTACATCTCGACTCAGATCATTTTCCAGTTGTTGATGTTGGTGGTTCCCAGTTTGAAGAAATTGAGCGAGGACTCCGCAGGCAGGAAGAAGGTGCAGCAGTACACCAGGTATGGAACCATTCTGGTGTGTCTTGTGCAGTCGTACGTGGTCACCGTGTATGCGAAGTCGATCCCCGATGTAATGACATTGGGTATCGTTCCATTCACTTTGATCGCCATGCTGTCGGTCACCACCGGTTCGATGTTCCTTGTCTGGGTCGGTGATCAAATCACCCAACGAGGAGTCGGAAACGGCATCTCATTGTTGATTTTCGCCGGAATTGTCGCCCGTATCCCAAATGCATTGGTGACATTGTGGCGAAGTGTCCAATCCGGTACCCTCAATCCCATTGTTGTATTGGTGGTCTTCGCCATGTTCGCGGCAGTCGTGGCGTTGGTCGTATACGAACAGCGTGGGCAGAGGAAAATTCCGGTTCAGTATGCGAAGAGAGTGGTCGGAAGAAAGATGTACGGTTCACAGAGCACGTACATTCCTTTCAAGATCAATCCATCCGGAGTTATTCCCGTGATCTTCGCATCCGCTTTGCTCTCGTTCCCATTGCAGATCGCTGCATCCTTGGGACCTGAAGTGAGGTGGTTGCAGACGGTTGCGGATTGGCTTGACCCGCAGGGAGCCCCCTATCTGATCATCTACACCCTGCTGATCATCGCTTTCGCTTTTTTCTATACCCAGGTCAGTTTGAATCCAATCGAGATGGCCAAACAGATCAGGGAGAACGGTGGATCGGTTCCGGGAGTAAGAACCGAACGGTTGGAGGAGTATCTCACAAAGGTACTCAACCGTATCGTGCTTCCCGGCTCGTTGTTCCTTGCGTTCATCGCCTTGATCCCCACTGTGGTGCAGAAGTTCTTCAACTTCCCCTCCTCCGTGGCGATGTTGTTGGGCGGTACATCCTTGATCATCATGGTCGGTGTCGATCTCGACACTATGAGTCAGATCGAAGGCATCATGAAGATGCACCATCATGAAGGGATTACCCGAAAGGGAAAGATTAGAGCAAGGAATCTATAGGAGATACAGGAAATGAAAGTACGGGCAAGTGTCAAACCAATGTGCGACAAGTGCAAGGTCATTCGACGGGCTGGGGTGGTTCGCATCGTATGTGAGAATCCCAAGCACAAGCAGAGACAGAGATAACGCTGACAGCAGCATGTGAGAGGAGGCCATTTAATGGCGAGAATTGCAGGTGTTGATTTACCGAATAAAGCGGTGAAGATTGCATTGACCTATATTTACGGAATCGGAAGAGTCTCCGCGATGGAGATTTGTCAGAAGAGCAACATCAATCCCGATGAACGGATGAACAATCTGTCCGCCGACGATGTCAACGAATTGCGTAAGCTTATTGAGAACGAATACAAGGTCGAAGGTAGACTGAGGACTGAAGTCGCACTCAATATCAAACGTCTGATGGATATCGGATGTAATCGTGGACTTCGCCATAGAAAGGGACTGCCTGTCCGTGGCCAGAGAACCAAGACCAATGCAAGAACCCGAAAGGGTAGGAAGAAGACCGTCGCCGGTAAGAAGAAGTAAGGAGAGTTGAAAGTGGCTAAAGCAAAACGCAAAGTCAAGAAGACCGTATACGAAGGAAATGTCTATATTCAGGCGACGTTCAACAATACCATTGTGACGGTCACCGATTTGTCCGGTAATGCCGTTTCTTGGGCAAGCGCCGGAGGTCTCGGTTTCAGGGGTGCGAAGAAGTCCACTCCCTATGCCGCGCAAACCGCTGCGGAAACCGCAGCCAAGAAGGCCATGGATTACGGCCTTCGGGAAGTGAACGTATTCGTGAAGGGACCTGGAGTCGGTCGGGAATCGGCCATCCGTTCCCTTGGTGTGCTTGGTCTCAAGGTCAGGAGCATCAGGGACGTGACTCCCATTCCACACAATGGTTGCCGACCACGGAAAACCAGAAGAGTCTGATAAGGAGTAGGTGATAAGATGGCTAGATACACAGGACCCAAATGTAGATATTGCCGCGCGGAGAAGACCAAGTTGTTCCTTAAGGGTGAGCGTTGCCATACCGGCAAGTGTCCGATCGCCAAGAAATCGGGAACTCCTGGAAAGGACCCACGCGCGCGTTCGAAAAAAATGACCGACTACGGTTTGCAGTTGCGCGAGAAGCAGAAGCTCAAGAGGATGTATTGCATGCTTGAGAAGCAATTCAAGCTTACATTCGATGAAGCGGCCCGTATCCCCGGAAAGACTGGTGAGAACCTCATCATGTTGCTCGAACGCAGGTTGGATAATATTGTCTTCAGACTCCACTTCGCCAACAGCAGGAATCAAGCTGCCCAGTTGGTGAACCATGGACATGTGCTTGTCAATGGGAAGAGAGTCGATATCCCCTCCTACCGGGTGAAGGTTGGTGATGAGATTGCGATCGGCCCCCACGGCCAGAAGATGATCATCATCAAGGAAAATCTCAAGGAGTTCTCGAAGTCCGGTGTCTCACCGTGGCTTTCACTCGACCCAGATACCATGAAAGGATCGTTCTTGGCGGTTCCACGGCGCTCAGATGTTGCCGAGGTCGCCGACATCAAGGAACAGCTGGTTGTAGAACTCTATTCTCGTTAAGGAGTAAACATGGCACGTAAAAACCTGTTGAAAGGATTTAAGAAGCCGAAAGGAATTACCTTCGAACATAGTCTGGTCGAACCCGATTCGGGTAGGTTCATCGCCTATCCCTTCGAGCGTGGGTATGGTACCACTGTCGGCAATACGTTGAGAAGGATTCTGCTCTCTTCCATCCAGGGATATGCCGTTACAGCCGTGAAATTCACCAGCTTCAACGAGGATGGGGTACCCCACCTCGTTTCAAGCGAGTTTGAACCGCTTCCTGGAGTTGTCGAAGACATCCCGGATATCATTGCCCGGATCAAGAAGTTGCAGATCAGGATGCCCGAGGATGTCGAGGGAACCATGCTTCTCATCGAATGCAAGGGTCCCGGTTCGATCACCGGAGCCAGTCTGGAGATGAACAATGTCGAAATCATGAACAAGGATCTGGTCCTGTTCACCATGATGGAGGATGCGAATCTTGAGATGGAGCTTCAGATTGATCTTTCCAGAGGCTATGTTCCTGCGGAAATCAACGAGAAGTACATCGAAGAGGTCGGAACGATTCCCATCGATGCGAATTTCTCACCAGTCACTCGAGTGAAGTATGAGATCGAACCTACACGTGTGGGACAGAGAAGCGATTACGACAAATTGGTGCTCGATGTCTACACGGATGGGACGATCTCTCCGGAGAATGCCTTGGCTGAAGCTGCCAAGATCGCTAAGGACCATTTCTCGATCTTTATCAATTTCGACGAGAGTTTGGTCAACAGTAGCGACGAGGTGGACGAAGAGGAGGAGCGGATCAAGAAGTTGCTCAACACCTCTGTCGAGGAGTTGGAATTGACCGTACGGTCCAGCAACTGTTTGAAGAACGCCAATATCAAGACGATCGGTGATCTTACTAAGAAGACCGAGGAAGAGATTGCGAAGACGAGGAATTTCGGTAAGAAATCCCTGTCCGAAATCAAAGAGAAGCTGAAGGAATGGAATCTGAGTCTTGGTATGACCGATTACAGTGTCCTGAAGAACTCGATCAGAATACCAGGGAACAAGGAAGAAGAGAATGAAGCATAGGATTGGATTTAATGCATTGAGCCGACGTTCCGGCCAGCGAAAGGCGCTTAAGCGCAATATGGTGACCTCGCTCTTCAGATACGAGCGTATCGAGACGACCAAGGCGAAGGCCAAGGAAGTACAGCGCATGGCCGAAAAGATGATTACCCGCGCGAAAGTCGATTCGGTCCATTCCCGTCGTATGATCGCACGCGATATCAACGATGAAGCCGTACTCGCAAAGCTATTCACCCAGATCGCACCGCTCTTCAGCGATCGCAATGGTGGCTACACCAGGATCTTGAAGACTGGAAATCGTCAGGGAGATGCCGCCGAGATGGCTATCCTCGAGCTTGTCATGAAGACTGAGAAGCCCAAGAAGAAAGCTGAACCAAAGAAGGAGAAGGCTGCGAAGAAGGCTTCCAAAGAGAAGGCGGCTGAGTAACCTTAGGGAATACAAAGCCATTATATCGCATCAAGCTTAATGGGCCGTCGTCGTAGGACGACGGCATTATTTTTTTTAAATGTATAGAGATAAAAATGATTGATTGGTTCCAATTTTGTGCATTGAACATCAGTCGTCACTTGACAGTGAGAGGGTCCTCCCGTATTATTGTCGCATTACAATGGGGGAAATACTATGAATATGTTTTTACTTATCCCTCTTTGTCTTGGTTGTATCATTCTAGGTTGGCTAATTCGTTGGTTGTATGCGAGGTTCAAGCTTACGTCGATTGAACAGAAGGCTGTTCGGTTGAGTCAGGAAGCGATAAAAGAGGCGGAAGCGAAAAGTAAAGAGCTTCTCATTGAGACTCGTGATCAGTTGTTGAAAGAACAACAACAGCAGGAACGTGAAGCGAGAGAGCGCAGAAGTGAGCTTCTAAGAACAGAACAAAGACTGTTGAAGAAGGAAGAGAATTTAGAACGAAAACAAGCGGAGCTAGATGTCCAGAAGAGACAACTGGTAGACAAAGAGAACGCATGTGTCCAGCGTGAGAAATCACTATCCGAGATGGAAGAGAAATGGATGCATGAAATGGAACGTGTGGCCGGCATGTCCTCGGAAGAGGCCAAGCAGGTGATTATCGAAGCTTTGCAAAATGATGCGAAGCGCGATGCACAGGTGATCATCAACAAGATCGAGCAGGATGCGCAGTTGCGGGCCGATAAATTGGCACGCGATATTATCGTGACCTCGATCCAAAGATTGGCCACCGAAGTGAGTTCTGAGGTCACGGTGACTACCGTGAGCCTGCCTGGCGATGAAATGAAGGGACGCATCATCGGTAGGGAAGGACGGAATATCCGGACACTGGAAACCCTCACCGGAGTCGATGTGATCATCGACGATACTCCTGAAGCGGTCGTGATAAGCTGTTTCGATCCGGTTCGGAAGGAAATCGCACGAGTAGCGTTGGAGCGGTTGGTCCAGGACGGACGGATTCATCCGGCAAGGATCGAGGAAGTAGTCGCCAAGGTAACCAAGGAGATCACCCGTGTGATCATGGAGGAGGGCGAGAAGGTCATCTTCGATCTAGGTATCCACAACATGAGCCAGGAGATGATGCGGGCCTTGGGTCGATTGCATTTCCGTACCAGTTATGGTCAAAATGTGCTCAACCACTCCAAAGAGGTGGCTATCCTTGCAGGGATGATTGCAGCTGAAGTCGGTGCCGACCGTGAGATCGCCCGAAGAGGCGGTTTGCTCCACGATATCGGGAAAGGTATCGAATCGGATGGGGATGCGAACCACGCGGAAATGGGCGCTGATCTTGCGAAACGATTGGGAGAGGACCCCAGGGTCATCAACTCGATTCTGTCGCACCACAATGATATCGAACCATCATGCATCGAATCGGTCATAGTACAGATCGCGGATGCGATATCGGCAGCTCGTCCAGGTGCCCGACGCGAGACATTGGACAACTACATAAAGCGGTTGGAGAGCCTTGAGCAGATTGCCGAAAGCTTCACCGGTGTCGACAAGGCGTATGCCATCCAAGCAGGACGTGAACTGAGAATTTTGGTGAACAACGACAGCGTCACCGATGATGGAGCGAAAGAGATCGCGAAGGGAATAGCAGGCAGGATTGAAGCCGAGTTGCGGTACCCTGGTAGGATCAAAGTCACCATCATTCGCGAAATGCGAGTCGTGGAATACGCTCGTTGACGAAAGGAATGTATGTCTAAACAACGAACTTTTACGGCTCTGTTACTCGGGGATGTCGTCGGACAACCCGGGTGCAGGGCCCTTTTCATGGGATTGCCACAACTGATCAAGAGATTGAGAACCGATCTGGTCGTGCTCAATGGAGAGAATGCCGATGAAGGTTTCGGTCTGACCGAATCGCTTGCAAGGCAGTTCTTTTCATTGGGGGTGCATGTCATCACAACCGGAAACCATATTTGGCAGAGGGAGGAAATCCTGCCATTCCTGGACAAAGACCAGAGGATTCTTCGACCCGCCAATTATCCCTCGCAAGTTCCAGGACATGGTCACACCCTGGTGACCGTCGGTGGTTTGGACGTGGCTGTGGTGAACCTTCAAGGTCGGCACCAAATGGTACCTATCGATTGCCCATTCCAGACAGGTGCTGCGATCGTTGATAAATTGCGAAAGAAGACCAAGGTGGTGTTGATCGATTTCCATGCCGAATCAGCACAGGAGAAGGAAGCGTTGGCACTCCATCTGGACGGCAAGGTCTCGGTGGTGGTGGGGACCCATACCCATGTGCAGACCGCAGACGAGAAGATCCTACCCAAAGGAACCGGCTATATCACGGATCTGGGATTGAGCGGGCCTCTTGGAGGGGTGATCGGTTCCGATCCCAATATTGCCATCGAACGTCAACTTACCCAAATCCCATTGCGGAACCAGATTCTCGATGCTCCTTCGTATCTTCAGGGTGTGGTGTGTACGATCGATCCCGATAGCGGCAAGGCTCTCTCTATCAAGAGAATTAGTGAGCAATACGGAGTTTGAGGCTTTCGTAATGGTGAAGAAAGTACAAAAGCTTCCCATCCTCGATCTATTGGTGAGACGGTATCCGGAATATGACAGGGAAGCATTGCGGGCCTACATCGATTGTCGTCAGGTTCGTGTGGACAATGAAACCTGTGTCGACCCCAAGAGTCTGTATCCTCTTGGGAGCCAAGTCGAATTGGTGTTGCCTGCCTATGTGTCGCGGGGAGGTTTGAAACTCGAACATGCCCTACGCCACTGGAATTTGGATGTGTCGGATCTGGTGATGCTTGATGCGGGATCCTCCACGGGTGGATTCACCGATTGCCTGTTGCAGCATGGGGCACTTGCGGTACATGCGGTGGATGTGGGGTACAATCAGTTGGATTATCGGTTGCGTGTCGATGATCGAGTGCATGTACATGAACGAAAGAACATCATGCATGTAACCGAATTGGATCCTCAACCGGATGCTGCCGTTGCCGATCTGTCGTTCCGATCGATCACCGGGGCTGCAAGCCATATCTTGCGGTTGACCACAAGGAAATGGATGGTTTCATTGATCAAACCCCAATTCGAGGTACCGAAGGGAACAGAAGGATTCCACGGTGTGGTGGATGATGCGAAATTGTTGAGGGAAATACTCATGGAGATATTTCTTCAACTCTCCCGGGAAGGTGTCGGGGTGACCGATATCATCGAATCCCCGATATTGGGGAGAAAAGGAAATCGAGAGTTTCTCGCTCTATTGGATGCGGAACATGGTTGCCGAGAAGAAGAGTTTGTGCTGAAGGTCGGTCGTTTCAGTTGATCACCATTTCATCCAAGGGTTTTCCCCCTATGAGAATCACCACATCCCGAACATCGGGGTTTTGCAGCAAAGTGTCCTTCAATTGTTCCCTTCTCAATTCATAAGATCCGTCTTCCCACACCGTCTTGTTGAGAAACTCTTTCGACAGATCAACGAAAGCGATTCGATACGACACCGTCAATCCACGCAATTGGGTACCCTTGGGAATGAAGGTTACCGCACCTTCTTCAAGAGCCTCGACCGGAGGTCCCTTCAAAAGAGCTTCCACCCTACGGTGATTATGAGAGGCGATATTATCCACCATCATCGCATAGGTACCAAAGGAAAATCCATTTCCGGTTGTTTCGGGAATAGGGAATTTCACTTCTGTAGTTGCCTGTGAATTTGCCTCGTCTCCCGATTGCTCCAAATATGCTCTCACCAAGGGTATCATCTGGGACTCTTCCATTGCCCTCTTGATGTTCGGAAGAGCTATGACGACCAAGATGATCGAAAGAATCGTGATTGCAAGATAGCCGTAGAGAAGCCATGGGTGTCGTGAATCTGTACGCTCCTTGTCCATGGTTCCAGCATACTACGGAACCGATACCTATTGCGAGTATCTATTTACACAGCGGATAAAACCCCGTATGATAATTCCACATATGAGGATTTTGAAAGGTATCGCAGCGTCGTCGGGCATAGGTATCGGTAGGGTGTTTCTCTACGTACACGAAAAGCTCGTGATTCCCCATCTGAGCATAGATGAGGGCTCGGCCGATTCCGAAAAGGATCGGTTCTCAACCGCGCTCGAAACCGTCTCCGAAGAATTGGAGGAGATGGGAAGGGATGCGACCGCGGATGATCATAGGAAAATCCTTGAAACCCACCTCATCATGTTGCGGGATCCAGAATTTGCCACTGCTGTCGACAACTTGATAACATCGGGACATGTGTGTGCCGAATGGGCTGTGGAACAGGTCCTTTCGGGATTCATTGAAGTGTTGGAATCGTCCGATGATCCGGTGCTTCGTGAACGGAGTGCCGATCTGTATGATATAGGATGGCGGGTGATCCGGCAGATGATGGGCAAACGGAGAGTGAATCTTGCCGGAATTCGGGAAGAGGTCATCCTTGTAGCGGATACACTGCTGCCTTCTGAAGCGCTTTCACTCGATCCGGGCAAAATCAAGGCAATCGCCCTCAACGGAGGAGGTCGAACCAGTCACGTCGCGATATTGGCGAGAGCATTACAGATCCCCACAGTCGTCGGATTGGGAAACATCACCAGTAAGGTTGCTAGAGGTGATGAGATCATTGTCGATGGGAATTTGGGGGAAGTTTCATTGCGACCAAGTATGGCTTCCGCAAAGAAGATGCGGGACCGTTATAACCGTTGGGTGGAACATGAGCAGGAATTGCATGAACTGGCGAATCTCGATGCGGTTACGAAGGATGGCCACCGGATCACGCTGAAGGCCAATATCGAAACTGTGGAGGAAGTCGGATCCGTATTGGACAATGGAGCGAATGGAATTGGACTGTTCCGTTCGGAGTTTCTGTTTCTCAAACCTGGTGGAGCAACGGAAGATGAACAATTCGAGGCTTACAAAAGAGTCTTGGAACAGGTGAAGCATACCGGACCGGTCACCATAAGGACAATTGATGTCGGTGGTGACAAAATCATTCCTGGAATGGAGGGTTTGGGGGAAGACAATCCGATTTTGGGTTGGAGGGCAGTACGATTCTGTCTTTCACGAAAGGACATCTTCAGGGTTCAGCTGCGGGCCTTGCTACGTGCGAGTGCCTACGGCAAGTTGAAGATCATGTTTCCCATGATCAGCGGACCCGAAGAGCTGGAAAACGTTATGCTGGTTCTCGAACAAGTGAAGGACGAATGTAGGAAAACCGGTATCGCCTTTGATGAGGATGTTGAAGTTGGGACCATGATCGAAGTCCCTTCGGCAGCACTTTGTGCCGATTTGTTGGCACCAAAAACAGATTTCTTTTCGATCGGAACGAACGATTTGATCCAGTACACAATCGCGGTCGACAGGGGCAATGATAAAATCGCCTACCTGTATCAACCATTTCATCCAGGAGTCTTGAGGTTGATTCGCATGATTGTGGAAAAAGGACATGAAGCCGCCATACCGGTCGCCATGTGCGGAGAGATGGCGGGAGACCCACTTTCGACGGTGCTGCTGTTGGGAATGGGTTTGGACGAGTTGAGTATGAGCCCCCAGAGTTTGCTGGAGATTAAGAATATCATCCGCTCCGTCACCTTGGCAGAAGCCAAGGAGTTGGTCGACAAGGTGATGCATATGGACTCGTTCATCAATATCAACACATATGTAAGGGAATGGATGCATGATAGATTCGGAGACATTATCACTACGTAGATTGGGACTACCCATCATTGCGATCATCGGAAGACCGAATGTCGGAAAATCGACATTGTTCAATAGACTGATCAAGAAGAGACGCGCCATCACAGACGCCACCCCTGGTGTTACGCGCGACCCGATTCCTGAGAAATGGTTGTTGGGAAACCATCCTGTGCTTCTTGTGGACAGTGGTGGGGTGAAGTTGGAACAGGAAGGACTCGATTTCCTCGTCACCAAGAAAAGCTTGGACCTCCTGCAGGTGGCCGATGCGATTGTCATGTTGATGGATTGCACTGAGGTTACCGCGGAGGACGAGATGTTGCTGGATACACTTCGTCCCCATACGGATAAGGTGATTCTTGCGGTGAACAAGGTGGATGATCCCTCACGCGACAATCTGGTGTGGGATTACCATCGTTACGGGTATCCACGTGTAATTGGAATATCCTCCGCCCATGGTTTGGGTATCGACGTTCTTGAGGAAACCCTTCTTGAGATGCTGGAGATGGTCGAACAGGAGGATGCTCCCGAGCAGGAGGAACGGGTACGGATCGCTGTCTTGGGAAAACCCAATACGGGCAAGTCGACTCTCACCAACCTGCTTACTGGAAAAGACACCTCAATCGTAAGTGACATCCCGGGAACCACACGCGATGTGATCATGGGAGACTTTACCTACAAGGGAACACCCTATACCATCCTCGATACCGCCGGCATACGTAGGAAGAGCAAGGTCGATGAGGATGTGGAATATTATTCGGTCAACCGCGCCATCAAGACCATCGATGAAGCCGATGTGGTGCTTCTGATGATCGATGTGACTACGGGACTGGTCGAACAGGACAAGAAGATCGCCCAACTGATTGTAAGGAAAGGAAAGGGTGTGGTCCTTGTGTTCAATAAAATCGATTTGTTGCAGGGTGTGGACAACGAACTCACTGCGATAAAGGATAGGGCCCGGTTTCTCTTTCCCATTCTTTCGTTCGCACCCATTGTTCCCATCAGTGCCATCGGTGCGGTCGATGTGGGCAAATTGCTCGATACCGTTTGGTCCATTTGGAAACAATTGAACAAAAGGATCGATACCGCACAATTGAACAACTTCCTCCGCGACTGGTCCGAAGCCTATCAACCTCCGAGGGGGAGCAAAGGGCATTTCAAGGTGTATTACGGCACACAAGTAAGTGCTCCTCCCGTTCGCTTTCTCTTCTTTGTGAATAGAAGAAAGGATTTTCCCCAAGGATATGTGCAGTATCTCAAGAATTGTATACGAAGAGACTTGGGTTTCTCCTCGATTCCAGTTGAAGTGGATCTCAAGGAGAGACGTCGGAATACCCGGGCAGATCGTTTGTAATGAAATTCGAAGTTGTTTGTTTTGATATAGATGGAACCTTGTATCCCAAATGGGTAACGGATCTGAAGTTGGTGCGTTCGTTTTTTCCATCACCGCTTCTTGCGTTGCGCTACCGACAGTTCCGCAAGGATGTTAGAAAGGAAGATGGTGAGAAGACTTCTCCTGAGAATCGGGAAGGTTTCAGGTTGAGACAGGCCCAATGGATGTCCGACCATTGTCGCCAAAAAGGACAGGGGGATCATATCAAATCGATGGATGAAAGAGTGGAGAAACAGTTTTACTCATCTTGGCGCCATGCCTTTTCATCCATCAGACCTTACCCGGGGGTACGTACAACATTTGAGTTCCTGCAAAAGAAAGGTGTTGCGATAGCGGTACTCTCCGATTTCCCCATCGAACGGAAACTCCATTCGTTGGATGTGGCCGATTTGGTCGATTACGCAGTGTGTGCGGAAGAATCGGGGTATCTGAAACCCAATCCGGCACCATTCAATCTGGTGTGTTCGGCCATGGGTGTGGATCCCGAAGCGGTACTGTATGTGGGAGACAGCTGTACAAAAGACATGTTCGGAGCATCTCGAGTTGGAATGCATACTGCGCTACTGGATCCGAAAGCCAAATCGACGAATAGGCGTCGTAAAACGGAAAAGCGATGCCCATATGCGAACATCGTCTTTTCAGATTATCGAGAATTCAAGGAGCATCTGACAAAATTGCTCCGATAAGGGGGTTGAGATGTGGGATATTCTGCCGATGGTTCTTTCGATAGGGTTGTTCATCCTCACCCTGATCATCATTTTCACCCTACGCGGTGCCGATAAAAGGGATCGCCGACTCGACATCATGCGACAATACGTCGGACAGTACATGTCCGAGGTCAAACACGCCGAAACCGAACTCCATGAAATGGTCGCCGACATGGAGGGACGATTGGATACAAGTCGAGTGGAGATGGAAAGCTTGGTCGATCGTATAGGTAAGGAACGTGAGACACTATTGACCCATTCGGAAGACCTCGATGAATTGCAGAAAACCTTGGCCTACTACCATGAAGTGTTGGGTCAGCTCGGAGCCATGACGGATCGTGCCGAGCTGCGTACCAGACAAGTGAAGGAAGAGGTCAAGAAAGTGGAAACAGTCCACAAGACCATCGAAGAATCCCTGTTGAAGATCGCAGAATCCGAAGAAAGCCTCAAGGAAATGCAGGATCGATTCCAACACATGGTGGAGCACCATCGTGTGAGGATCGGACAGCAGATGGAAGAATCGGTAGCAGATGCCAAAGTAAAGGTCGATGCGCTGTTGGACGACTCGCTCAATCATACCGATGCCACTTTCCAAACCATGATCACTACCGTACAGGCGTTTCTACGGGAGTTGAACAACAGAACCGAGATCCTCGAAGGTGTCGTCAAACGACTCTCCTCGAATTCGGAACAGGTGCTGGATGGCTTGTCGGAAAAGATTGATTCAACCAAAATCGCATTGGCCGAGCGTGACCAGCATTTGGCGAATATTGCAAGGGAACGTGAAAAGCTGGAGATCGTTGTCGCCAATCTGGGAGAAAGAAAATCTGAACTGGAGAGGAATGTGGCTGAATTGGGAGCACAAGTCTCTTCGGAGAAGGATCACCTCAAGCAGGTCCAGGACGAACTGGAACTTGCACTGGCTGAAAGACAACGAATCATCGAAGAAGAAGAGAAAAGGGAACTTGAATTGCTAGCCAGACTCGATGATCCGGACGCATACGAAGAGGAAATTGAGACAGAGGAAATGGTCCCTTTGTTTTCGGAAGATGATAAAGAGCAACTCGAACTGGAAGAGGAACCCGAGCTGGAAGAGGAACCCGAACTGGAAGAGGAACCTGAACTGGAAGAGGAACCTGAACTGGAAGAGGAACCTGAACTGGAAGAGGAACCTGAACTGGAAGAGGAATCTGAACTGGAAGAGGAACCTGAACTGGAAGAGGAATCTGAACTGGAAGAGGAGCCCGAACTGGAAGAGGAGCCCGAACTGGAAGAGGAGCCCGAACTGGAAACCAACAATAGATCAAGTTTGAAGCACCCCCATAAGCGAATCGAGTCGGATCATTATGTACCTGAGGATGATGAAGAGGAAATCGTCATTGAAGATGATGATTCACTCTGAGTCACTATCTATGGTATTGCGATGAAGTTCCCCTCTGTGCTACATTCCACAAGTACCGAGGAATCGGCAAAATTGTAGACTTTCTTCCTTGTACCTGCCGACTACCGGTGCGAAACGCAACGGATGGTCGGTATCCCCAAAATTTCATACCCCCTTGGCCGTTGTGAACACTTATTTGGAGAGGGTGGTTCCATGACAAAATTCATATTCGTCACCGGTGGTGTGGTTTCTTCGCTCGGGAAAGGCATTACCGCCGCTTCTTTGGGATGTCTTCTGAAGAGTAGAGGCCTTTCGGTTACTGTTCTGAAGTTCGATCCTTATATCAATTTCGATCCTGGTACCATGAGTCCCTATCAACATGGGGAGGTGTTCGTTACCGATGATGGAGCCGAGACCGACCTTGATCTGGGCCACTACGAACGGTTCCTCGATATCTCGATCAGCCAGGCGAACAATGTGACTGCGGGAAAAGTCTATTGGTCGGTGATCCAGAAGGAGAGGCAGGGTGAATATCTTGGAGGAACCGTTCAGGTGATTCCCCATATCACCAATGAGATCAAAAGCCGCTTGTTCGATCTCGCCGAATCGACGAAGGCCGATATCGTACTGGTTGAGATCGGTGGTACGGTAGGAGATATCGAAAGCCAACCATTTTTGGAAGCCATTCGCCAGATGAAACGGGATCTTGGCAAACAAGATGCACTGTATCTTCATGTAACACTCGTTCCCTATATCGCGGCTGCCGGTGAGCTGAAAACCAAACCCACACAACACAGCGTCAAGGAACTGCGTGGAATAGGAATACACCCCGACTTCATCATCTGCAGATCGGATCGCCCCCTCCCAGCAGGCATGAAGGAAAAGATCGCCATGTTCTGTGATGTGGATAAGGAAGCTGTGATACCCAATCCCGATCTTCCTTCGATTTACGAAGTTCCCCTGCTGTTTGAGGATGAAAACCTCGATTCCCTGGTGTTGGAGCGTCTTGGTCTCGATGCTGGGATGCGCCATATGGACAAATGGCATGCGATGGTTGAAAATCGGCGTCATCCCGACCGCCAAGTGCGGATTGCCCTTTCGGGAAAGTATATGGAACTCTCGGATGCCTACATTAGTGTGGTGGAATCGCTCAACCATGCGGGTTTTTATCACAAGGCAAAGATTGATCTGGTGAAATTGGATTCGGAACTACTGGAGGAGATGGATGAAGAGACCTTCAAAGCACAGTTCGCTCAAGTCGATGGCATCGTGGTTCCCGGAGGGTTTGGTCTGAGGGGGATCGAGGGAAAGATCAGAACCATCGAATATGCCCGTGAGCATGGGGTCCCCTATCTCGGACTTTGCCTTGGAATGCAATGCGCCGTATCCGAATTTGCTCGCAATGTCGCCAATCTCCCCGGGGCGGGAAGCTCGGAATGGTATCCCGGTACGAAACATCCGGTGGTGGATCTCATGCCCGATCAAAAGGATGTGGACATGGGGGGAACCATGCGATTGGGATCGTACCCATGCAAGATTTCCGATCAGGACACTCTCCTGTACCGCTCCTACAAGGAAGAGCTCATAGAAGAACGACACCGACATCGGTATGAATTCAACAACTCCTATCGAGAAGCCCTTATGAACGCAGGAATGCGCTTCAGCGGACTTTCTCCGGATGGGCGTCTGGTGGAAGCCATAGAATTGACCAATCACCCATGGTTTGTGGGTGTTCAGTATCATCCCGAATTCAAGAGCAGACCAAACAATCCGCATCCGTTGTTCAGGGATTTCGTGGAGGCGGCCATCAACAACTGACTAAGAAGATTGTTTCTCCCATATCACTTGACGGTTGTATTTTCCTGTGAGTATGTTTGATGCGACTGCCGGGGTGGATGGCGGATCAAGCGATAATTGAATCGACTCATACGTATGGCAGCCGGAAGAACTACGTTTGTACAGGTAAGACATGAGCAAGAAAGAGAAAAAGACAGAAAAAGCACAAGAGATACCCAATGAAGTATCGCAAGAGACTGTGGTTGAGCAACCGATTGTGGCTGAATCAACAGGAAAGGGAGAAGTCTCGGTTTCTCCCGAGGAGGCCCGTATCATCGAGTTGGAATCTGAAGTAGATCGATTGTCCAAGGAATTGGCATCGGAGAAGGAGACCTATGTGCGGAAAATCGCCGATATGGATAATTATCGGAAGCGATTGGTCCGTGAAAAGGAAACCGCGGTACAATATGCCAATGAACGGCTTCTCAACGACCTGATTCCCGTACTTGATGATTTTGATCGTGCGATTGTTGCCGGCGATCAAGCTGGAGATGTGGAAACGTACGCCCAAGGTGTGAAGCTGATCAGAAAGCAACTCTTGGATATGCTTGATCGGAATTGGGGTCTCAAGAGGATGGACGAAATAGTTGGCAAGGAATTCTCGCCACATGAGCATGAGGCGATGATGATGGAGGAGGACGAGAAATACGACTCCGAGACCGTCCTTGCCGAATTGCAAAAGGGTTATTATCTTCATGATAGGGTCTTGAGGACAGCTAAAGTGAAGGTTGGGAAACCTCAGTAAAGTATTGTATAAAATAGATTTGAAGATATGGAATAATATTCCGTATCCAATCAACAATAGTTGTTGGTGAATTTCAAGGAGAAGAACCATGGGTAGAATAATTGGAATCGACTTGGGAACGACAAATTCATGTGTCTCGGTCATGGAAAATGGAGATGCAACGGTAATCCAGAATTCGGAGGGACAGAGAACCACACCTTCGATCGTAGGGTTCACTGCGAAAGGTGATCGTTTGGTGGGACAGCCGGCGAAGAACCAGATTGTGACGAATGCGGAGAATACCGTCTCCTCGATAAAGCGCTTTATGGGTCGACGTTTCGCCGAAGTGCCTTCGGAAATCTCGAAGGTCTCCTACAAGGTGAAGGCCGGTCCCTCGGATGATATCAGGGTGTCCATTAGGGACAAGGAATACTCTCCACAGGAGATTTCCGCGGCGATTCTTCAGAAAATGAAGAAGACGGCCGAGGATTATCTCGGTGAAACGGTCACAGAGGCTGTGATCACCGTCCCCGCATACTTCAACGATGCCCAACGACAGGCAACCAAGGATGCGGGTAAGATCGCGGGACTCGATGTGAAGAGAATCGTGAATGAACCCACTGCCGCCGCCCTCGCCTATGGATTGGGCAAGGATGCGAGCAAAGAGGAGAAGATCGCTGTATACGACCTCGGTGGTGGAACATTCGATATCTCCATTCTTGAACTGGGCGATGGAGTCTTTGAAGTGAAATCAACCAATGGTGATACCCATTTGGGAGGTGATGATTTCGACCAGATCATCATCGATTGGTTGGTCGACAGCTTCAAGAAAGAGTCCGGAATTGATCTTTCCAAGGACAAGATGGCTCTCCAGCGTCTTAAGGAAGCTGCCGAGAAGGCTAAGATCGAATTGTCCAGTACCAAGGACACCTCGATCAACCTTCCCTACATTACCGCCGATGCTACTGGTCCAAAACACCTCCAGATGAATCTGACCCGAGGACGTTTCGAGCAGATGGTCTCCTCCCTTGTGGAGAGGAGCAGGAAGCCTTGTATCAATGCTCTCAAGGATGCCGGTCTTTCTCCCAGCGATATCGATGAGGTTATTCTCGTCGGAGGTTCGACCAGAATTCCTGCCGTCCAGGCGATAGTGAAGGAAATTTTCCAAAAGGAACCCCACAAGGGAGTGAACCCCGATGAGGTGGTTGCCATGGGTGCTGCCATCCAAGGAGGAATTCTTGGTGGTGATGTGAAGGATGTGCTTCTTTTGGACGTTACACCACTTTCTCTCGGAATCGAAACACTTGGAGGGATTTCCACCAAGCTCATCGAGAGGAATACCACTATTCCCACCAGAAAGAGCCAGATATTCTCCACTGCAGCCGATGGGCAGACCGCTGTCTCCATTCATGTCTTGCAAGGTGAACGTGAGATGGCCAGTCAGAACCGAACTCTTGGTAAGTTCGACCTTATCGGCATCCCGCCGGCACCGCGAGGAGTTCCTCAAATCGAAGTTACATTCGACATCGATGCGAACGGAATCGTCCATGTGAGTGCCAAGGATCTCGGTACGGGTAAAGAACAGAAGATCAGGATCGAGTCCTCTTCCGGACTTTCCGAATCGGATATCGATAAGATGGTGAAGGATGCCGAACTACATGCCGAAGAGGACAAGAAGGAGCGTGAAAGGATCGAAGTCCGCAATGAAGCCGATAGCCTGCTCTATTCGACCGAGAAATCGTTGAAGGACTATGGTGATAAGATTTCCGATGAAGAGAAGTCCAAGATCGAAAGTGCCATGGCCGATTTGAAGAGCGCGATGTCTTCCGATTCGCTTGAGGAGATCAAGTCTAAGACCGAAGCTCTCCAACAGGCCTCCTATAAATTGGCCGAGGAGATGTACAAGGCTACTGCGGCACAACAAGGTGCTGCGGGACAGGATGACGCTGCGTCCTCGGACGATACCACGAAATCCAAGAATGACGACGGTGTTGAAGACGCCGACTATGAAGTTGTAGACTGATCGAATCTAACTGAAGGAAGTGTTGCACCGTGGCAAAACGGGATTATTACGAAGTCCTGGGGGTCTCCAAAGGAGCCTCCCAGGATGAAATCAAGAAAGCCTATCGCAAATTGGCTGTGGCGAACCACCCTGACAAGAATCCGGGTGATAAGGCAGCCGAAGAAAGATTCAAGGAAGCCAGCGAAGCCTATGAGGTATTGAGCAACGAGCAAAAGCGACAAGCCTACGACCAGTACGGATTCGCCGGTGTGGATTCCGGTGGTGCACAGGATTACTCGAATGTGTATCGCGATTTCAGTGATTTGTTCGGTGGTGGTTTCGGAGATATCTTCGGATCGTTTTTCGGAGGAGGAGGGGGGCGTACCTCCCATGGTTCTCGAGGTCCGGCTGTAGGTTCCAGTCTTCGCTATGACGTCGAGATTGATTTCAAGGATGCGATATTCGGTACCAAAGTCGAAATATCCTACACCCATCAAATTCACTGTTCGGTGTGTCATGGCACTGGTGAGAAGAGTGGTTCGGGGAAAAAGATTTGTCCCACGTGCAATGGTGTGGGTCAGGTACGTAGAAATTCAGGTTTCTTCTCAATCGCCTCCACCTGTCCCACGTGTAATGGAGAAGGGTATATCGTTGAGAATCCCTGTACGGAATGTCATGGGACTGGGCTCATGCGGAAAAAGCAGAAGCTCAAGGTCACCATTCCTGCCGGAGTCGATACCGGCAACAGAATCTCAATTTCGGGAATGGGTGATGCCGGTCCCAATGGAGGGCCAGCGGGAGACCTCTATGTGTACGTGAATGTACGACCCCATCCATATTTCGAGCGGTCGGGTAACGACCTCTATTGCCAAATACCCATCTCATTCACTCAAGCTGCGCTTGGAACGGATATTGAAGTGATGACCATCGACGATGTGAGGGTGAAAGTCGCCATTCCCGCGGGTACACAGAATGGAAAGGTCCTGCGTCTGAGGAACAAGGGAGTACCGAAGCTCAGGGCTTCATCCGACCAACGGGGAGACCAATATATCAAACTGGTGGTGGAGACCCCACGAAAATTGAATCGTGAGGGAAAGAAATTAATGAGCCAATTGGCGGAGGTCTTGGGTGAGAATACCCGACCCGAACCGATTCCGTTTACTGATTAGGAAGTTGTATGGGTGAAAGGATAGTAGGATTCCATGCCATTGAAGAGGCGTTGAAGGATGCTCCTCCGGGAAGCGTCCTTTACGTTTGTCGCAACATGGAGAAGCGCAACAACAGATTGGAATCGTTGGCACGGCAGAATGGATCGGTTGCGGTACGCAAAATTGCCAAGATCGAGATGGACCGTATGGTGAAGAATACCGATCATCGCGGCGCGATGCTCGAATTGGGAACCGGAAGCGAGCGGAGGAATGCTTCGGGAAGTATCTCCAGCATCTCTGTGAAGGATTTCCTGACAAATCTACCCGACGACCGACCTGCAGTGGTTCTTGCTTTGGACGGAATCACCGATGTGAACAATCTGGGGGCCATCATGCGGAGTGCAGACCAGTTCTCGGTAGACCTTGTCATGGTTCCGGAACGAAGAAGTGCACAAGCAAATGAAACGGTTCTGAGAATTTCCAGTGGTGCGGCACGTTATGTTCCGATTGCTGGTGTGACGAATCTGGTGAGGGAACTCGAATTGCTTCAGAAACACAACTTCTGGGTCTATGGTGCCGATATGAAGGGCGATTCCTCACATTCCACGAAGTTTCCCCCAAGAACCGTATTGGTGATGGGCTCCGAAGGTGATGGCTTGAGCCAGTTGGTTGAGAAGCGATGCGATCACCTTGTCGCGATACCTACAACAGGGCATATCGACTCGCTCAATGTATCGGTCGCCACGGGGATCCTGCTGTATGAAATAAGAAGACGGTTGCCAGTCGGGTAACCGTCACCCTAAATAGACAATTCTTCAATCTTCGAAAAATTTGTTCCCGATATCCTTTCTATACCATGCTCCATCGAACTGTACGGTGTCGACATACTGGTATGCCATCTTATTGGCTTGGATGATGTTCTGGCCGATCCCGACTATCGTGACATTTCGTCCGCCTGTGGTGATGGCCTTTCCATCCTTCTCCATCACAGCACCATGGAACACCATGGGCTTCGTCTTGAGAAGATTGTTTCGGATCAAATTGGGTAACGGTTTCACTTCCTTTCCCAACTCGGGATTATCGGGATATCCTCTGCTTGCCACCACGACAGCAACAGCCGATTTGGTGGAGACTTCAAGCTTGAATTTCCCCACCCGATCCTCCTTCATCGCATTGAGTATCTCCACGATATCGGATTTGATCAAAGGAACGATCGCTTGGGTCGCCGGATCGTTGAATCGGACGTGGTAATCGACAAGAACCGGACCATTGTCGGTAAGTATTACACTGAAAGTAAGCACACCCTTGTAGGCGAACTGTTCCACCTGCATGCCATAAAGGGTCGGTTCAATGATGTAGTCTACAATCTGTTGGCGGACCGATTGGGGAAGGGGTACCGGACAAATCGAACCCATACCACCGGTGGCGGCACCTGAGCCTCCCTCCTCACTCTTTGAATATTCGGAGCAGAGGGGAAGGGTGAGAAATCCGTTGTTGTCGGTGAAAACGGTAATGGTGATGGGCAATCCATTCAAATGATTCTCCACCAACAAGTTGTCATTGCACAGGATCCCTTTTCCAAATTCCATCAATGTACCGTAATCGTTGGAATCGACCATGATACGACTGGGAGCCATCGCATTCCGCTTGAGAACGAACTTTTCTCCTTCATGTCGTTTGAGATAATTGGAAAGGGATTCCTCATCGGAGAAAATCTTATGGGGAGGAGTGGGAATATTGTGACGGGCGGTGAAGGTCCTTGCGAAGTAGCGGTCACCTTCCAACTTCAACGCATTTCCCGGTGCTCCAAACGTATCTATACCCCTATTGTTGAGGTAATCGATCACACCGGTGAATAGAGGTGCTTCCGTTCCAACAAATACAAAATCGATCGCATGTTCGCTACATGCGGCATACACAGACTCTGGAGAAGATGGATCGACATCCGGCAGATTTTTCGCGATCGCCGCTGTACCGACGTTACCCTGGGCAACATAGAGTCCATCGATACACTTGCTTTGGGAAAACAACCAAGTCATCGCATGGTCTTTTGCTCCAGAGCCCAATACAAGAACTCTCATGCCTTCACAACCCCCTTTTCTAATGGGACATCATGAAAACTACCATGTAACGAACGGCAAGGTCAACTCTCGGTCCCTTGTGGAGTGATCTCAGCTTCCTTGATCAATCGTGCGCACACCGATTCATAATCGGAATACGTCGAGGAGGTAACCAGTGCCTGCTTTGCTTTGGCGGCATGCGGAACTCCTTTCAGGTATGCCGCCGCATGTTTGCGCATTTCCCTGCAGGCCGCCCTTTCTCCCACATCCCGACCCATGAGGTACATTTGCCGAAGAAGGAGTTCTACCCTCTGTGCGATCGTGTGATTCCCAACAGGAATCCCATCCACCAACAATCTTTTGGTATCGGAAAAAATGAAGGGATTTCCCAAGGCTCCCCTGGCAAACATCACACCATCGATACCGGATTGCTCCAGCAGAAGCTTCACCGACTCCGGAGTGAACAAATCCCCTGATCCGAATACCGGAACTGTGGGGGCTTTGGCATATACATGGGACTTCAATGAAGCCAAAGCCTCCCAGTCGGCGGTTCCCGAATAGCCCATTGCCCGGGTACGGGCATGCATAGTGATCATATCCGCACCAGCCGAGAGAGCCGCATCCGTAGTCTCTAGGAAGTTGATGGAATTGGCATCCCAACCCAACCTGATCTTCACCGAAACCGGAACTCTCGTGGAGAGCTTCAATACTTTCACGATATCATGGATCTTGTTCGGATCCCGCAGGAGAGCGGAACCCGCACCTGTCTTGATTACTTTGGGAACCGGACAACCACAATTGATATCCACCAATGAGGGATTTGCCGCAAGCAACCGTTCGACACAACGTTCGGCCACCGAAGCTTCGTCCATGAAAAGTTGCACACCGAGCAAATCTTCATTTTCGGCTCTGACGAGCAATTTTTCGGTGTGTTCACTACCTCGTGCAAGCCCCTCGGCACTCACCATCTCGGTATAGGTGAAGGAAGCGCCCTGCTCAATGCAGAGGGTACGGAAAGCCCTATCCGTATAGCCGGCCAAAGGAGCCAAAAAGATATTCCCGTCGATATGGAGTGAACCGATATCGACGGGATGGTAAAGAGTATTCATTGGATTGATCTCTATGCATTCTCCGGCAAATGGAATGCCCTGAGACTATTCTCGTACAAAGCTTGGGCAGTGTCTTCGAGAGACAGCCCCTTGATGTCCGCAACTGCTTTTGCAGTCTCAACCAAGTATGCCGGTTTGTTCCTCTTCCCCTTGTAGGCGGATGGAACCATGAATGGGCTCTCGGATTCGATGAGAATCCTATCGAGCGGAAGATTGGCTATCGTTTCATGAAGATGCCTTACATTCTTATACGTGATGTTGCCTGCGAAAGAGAAATACATGGGAAGATCCAAAGCCTCCATGGCATAGAGCCAATCTTCGGAATAACAATGGAAGATACCACCCTTTTCCCCCAAACGTGTCTTGAGAATATCAAGAATATCCCGTCCGGCCTCTCGATTATGGATGATTACAGGCATCTGTAGGCTGCGTGCAATATCCAGCTGGCGGATGAACAACTCCACTTGGGAGTTCTTGTCACCGAAATTGCGATAGTAGTCGAGACCGATCTCACCGATCGCAACAACCCTCTCGAATTTTGCGAATGTCTGCAACTTGTGTTCCCAGTTCATACCTGGGTTCGTAACTTCCGATGGAGATACTCCCACCGCATGGTATACTCCATTGGCTGTGCGGAGATTCTCATATACTTGTTCGAAATCATGTAGGCTGTTGCAAATGCTTACGATATGGGAAACCGATTTGCGTTTCGCGAGTTGAATGATGAGCAACTGCTCCATCTGGTCTTCATGTATCAGGCCTATATGGGCGTGAGAATCGAATAATTGCATGTTTTTTCCTGATATTGGTAAGAATTATCTCACTGAGAGATTATAGATGAAGATAGCATGAACCTCTGTAACCGTCAAGGATGATTTATATTTGACAATTTTCGCCCGGCATGGTAGCTTAAAATACTCATGGTGAGTATAATGTTTTTCTATAAAAGTAAATAAGGATATAGATCCTGGCTTCCGCAG
>Ga0334898_1001436_pt1 | contig 26435 bp, 20 predicted proteins | sample GraSluR3_MG_10_FD_207228 | JGI IMG/M metagenome (GOLD analysis project Ga0334898, IMG submission 207228) | Sludge microbial communities from methane-producing bioreactor in Wageningen University, Netherlands - Granular Sludge_3_08-R3 | ecosystem: Engineered > Bioreactor > Anaerobic >... | reverse complement strand
ACCTGTCGTGGGGCAGGTGCGCCTTCTCATACTCGATCGACAGTAGATTTGGCGTGATTTATCGCTCAAAGCCATAATTTAGCCAGTTTGACACTTTTGTTTGACGATAATGAATCAGACCAGGCAAGTCGATTTACAATGGCCGTTCATTTTGCAAAAGGCTCAAATATAATCTTTCTTTTGCTATGAAATCATAATTGTGGCTATCCAGTATCTGGGGTATACTGCTCACATGGCCTATCGTATACTCATCGTCGATGATGAATATGTCATCCGAGAAGGACTAAAGCAAGTGGTCTCCTGGGAGTCGCTGGGATTCAGCATTGCAGGTGCGGTATCGTCGGGAGAAGAAGCATTACAGTTTCTCGAATCGCGTCCTGTGGATGTATTGCTCACCGACATCCGTATGCCGCGTATCAGTGGCATCGAACTTGCGCGGTTGGTAAAGGTGCAGTTCCCAGAAACTCAAGTCGTCATACTTAGTGGGTACGACAATTTTTCCTATGCGCAGAATGCCATCCGCTATGGTGTATATCATTACCTGTTGAAACCCTGTGCAGAAGAGGAGATCATTGAAGTCTTCAACCGCCTGAGGAGGGAGCTGGAAAAAAATAGGGAACACAGGTTATCTGAACAGAAGGTACAGAAGTTCCTCATGCAAGAAGAGCTTGAGCATCTCGCTTCAGGTGCTATCAATGATGATCATGTCACCCATATCCCCCGATGGCTCAGATCGCTGGGTATTAGTAGACCTATCGTCGCATGTGTTCAGATCGTCCCTGATGATGATTACATGCAATCAGTGCTCGAAGGGGCTGAGGAATCGAACTCAATAAAGGGGCTTCCTATCGATCAACAATTCACCATGATGCTCGAAAGAGAAAGGGTGATAAGTGCCGCCATAGGACAGGATCGCTATCTCTGTCTAGTGGCATCCGATGAAGATACAACATGTGTTGAAACATGGTTCAAGCGATTGCGAACTGCCTTAATCAGTAGCTCGCCACTTGATTTAATCGGAACCTGTACGTTTGCTGATCACTACGCTCCCGGTGTCGAGGCGATGGTACTTCGAGAACAGTTCGATCGAATCCTGTGGCACGCCGAGATTGGATCGCTAGTTAGCATTAATCGTTACTCCCAGTCTCCCATTCTTGTCCCCGATCCGACGGAGCTAGTCCGACAGATCTGCATGGATACCGATCAACCACCGGCACAACTGTATGATGCACTTTCCACCATTATGGTGTCAGCGATCGATCAGTGGATGCTCCAGTTTGTTGGTGCATTGAAACAACAACTCGATCATTGCAGTGCTGGCAATGAAAAAATCGAAGCATTCTTAAAGCGTATGGATCCCATTATTAGTTGCTGTCACACCCAGAAGCGATTTCGATGGTATGTGGAATCCCTGGGAACTCTGGCACAGCAGTCGATTCGATCCAGAAAATCCAACTGCTACAGCAAGAATATCAGGGATACGCTGACAATAATAGATCAGAGATATCGGGAGAACATCAATCTCGAGGAGATCGCCCGAGAACTCGGACTTACTGCCACATATCTCAGCAAACTCTTCAAGCGTGAAGTGGGTGTGAACTTTAAGGAATTTCTTCTCGACAGACAAATCAGTGAAGCCAAGCGGTTGTTATTGGAGACCCATGACAAGATTTACGAGGTTGCCCTCGGTGTGGGCTTCAGTGATCAGCACTATTTTAGTGATGTATTCAAGCGATGCACCGGACTTACACCGCTTGAATATCGCAAGGTAAACCCTGATGCGTAAGCGATTCATACGACTCTCTTCAAAACTTGGCATTTCCTTTGGCCTGCTGATCGCATTTGTACTCATGTTCGCTGCTGTACTTACGTACTCACGAATCGAAACGGTTATCACAGAAACTGTCGATGCGAACCTTGATGCAGCTAGTGCACTCATCACAAAAATTGTGGAAACGAGTGTAGAACAAAAGCGAGGAGAGATTCCAAAGGACTTGATCGTAGCTCAGCACTTCTTAGGCGATATGGTCAGTCGTGATGATCTGAACATGATTATGACGACTGTCTACAATCCTATTCACGAATCCTATGCCGATTTAAAAATCCCCTCACTACTTGTACATGGACTCGATGTATCGATCGACCACGATATAGTCGACCGAATTTCGGAAAAGACACTAGGTGTGGTTTCGCTTTTCGTGCTCACCGATGCAGGGTTCGTTTGCGTTTCGAGCAGTGATCGCTCCGATCAGGCGTACCAGGGGATTGGTTGGCTCATTCCAAATTATTCACCGATTTATACTCTAATCATGCGCGAAGGAACTTGGTTTGGACGTGATTACGACTATCTCGATAAAGAGTGGGTGTTCACCGGATTTCAGTTGCTGTATGACCAAGGACAGGTAGTTGGCGCGGTGTATGTTTCGCAGGATCAGGTACAAATGGGAGAACTGCGCCAACAGTTACTTAGCGTTCCCATCGGTAAGCAAGGAGTCCCCTACATTGTGGATTATATCGGCCGAGTTGTGGTCCACCCTGAAGATGAAGGCAAACAGCTCATGAGTCATGAGGATATCGTAAGTCTCGTGTTTCAACGCAATGGACGCATCGAGTATGCGCAACGTGACAGCGAATCGGGAAAACTGGTTAGGCATTTAGCCTACTTCAAGTACATTTCGGAGATGAACTGGATTGTTATCGTCGGATCGACGATGCACGATTTCTATGGCAGTCTGTATACAGTCCGTTCGATATTCATCGTCATATTCGGTATCTCTCTAGTCATTGCACAGATTTTAGGCATCATATTAGGAAGGCGAATCACCAAGCCTATCACTTTGATTACCGAGAAAATTAAGGATTTGTCAGAGGGTGAAGTGAATCTGTCGAGTACTCTGGATATCCGATCAAACGATGAGGTGGGGAGATTGGCAAAATATTTCAATAACTTTGTCAAGAAACTGAAAAATATTAACGATCTCGAACGCCATGGCATTGACATAATGTTACGAGAAACTCAGATGAACGCCCTGCAAGCCCAAATCAACCCCCACTTCCTGTACAACACCCTTGAAACCATCAGATTCATGATCGCTATGAAAGATGAGCGAGCGGTAGATATGGTCAAACAACTAGCGAGACTGTTCAGGATTTCGATTGGCGATGGAGACTCATATGTAACGCTACGCAACGAACTAGAACATGTGAAGCTATACATCGATTTGCAGCGTTACCGATACTCAGATCGATTCTCGGTTGCGTATGATGTAGATGAGCATCTTCTTGATCTTTATACCTTGAAATTCATATTGCAACCCATTGTAGAGAATAGCATTCTCCATGCATTCTCAGAAATCGACAACGGGGGAGTGATCACCATCAGTGCCTATGAAATGGAGGGGAATCTACTCGTGAGCATTCATGACAATGGAAGAGGTATGGATCTTCTTACGTTGGATCGTGTGCATGATGGATTGCGCAAGTCCGAAGGTTTCAATAGTGTTGGTCTGCGCAACGTCTACGACAGAATCCGACTTCATTTTGGAAATGACTACTATCTCAAAGTGGAAAGCAATGCGGAAGGTACCGAGGTTCTACTCCTGCTGCCCCTGCTGAAGCTGAAACCAAAAAGTACCTATATTGGAGAGAACAGTAAACCGGTATTTGTGTATTAGTTTCATATTTAGAAAATAAAAAGTGCAAAAAATCTAACAAAATGTCTACTTTCTCACCCTATGAACTTCGCTGTCGCATGATACTATTGAATCACAAATTCATAAAAGGAGAAGGTTATGAAGAAATTAACAGTATTGTGCATTGTACTGGTGCTCCTCGTGCCGTCGCTGCTGTTTTCAGCCGGGGCCAAAGAGAGTGATCAGATCACCATCGCATTCTGCTTTCAGGATCTTGAGACGGAGTTCTGGGTTGCCGGACACAAGGCAATCACCGAAGAACTACGTGAACAGGGAATCCGAGTGATTGAGAAGAATGCAAATGAAGATGCGAACCGGCAGCTCGAGCAGGTCCGGGACGTCATCACACAGGGTGTTGATGGCATAATCCTCATTCCACAGGATGGAGAAAGTGCCGTGACAATCGCAAAGACGGCAAATGAAGCTGGTGTTCCGATCGGAATTTTTAACAGACCCCCAGCAGATCGAAGTGCGAAGAATCTCGTCGTCGTAGCGAACAATGAAGTCATAGCTGAAGCCGCCGTTGAACACATGGCTCAGGAGGCGATGAAGCTAGGAAGGAAAGTCTATCCAGCGATCATGGTTGGAGATCTCGGTGATCCCAACGCCGTCGGCAGACGTCAGGGGTTTATGAATGTCATTGCAAAGTATCCCGATCTGTGGGCACATCCCCCTATTGAAATCCCCACCAAATGGGATGCGAACGTCGCTCTAGCCAATTTACAGAGTGCTATGCAAGCTAACCCCAATATCGATTTCCTGTTCACCTCCAGTGACTTCCTTTTCCCTGTGATTCGATCGGTGCTTGCTCCGTTGGGTAAATGGGTCAAGACTGGCGATCCCAACCACGTGATCCTCGGCGGGCTCGACGGTGATGTGACTGCAGCACGGCTGCTTGATGAAGGATATCTTGATGCAACCGGAGTGCAGAATCTCTTCTACGAAGCTGATCTGATGATGGAAGCTATGCTTGAAGCAATCCGAACTGGTGACAAGACTCCTGATAAGTGGATGGAAGATCCCGGATTCGCACTGACTCAGGCGAACTTGGATACACATGCTCAGGACATGTGGGGATGGGTTCTCTATAAAGAGATGTAGTAGTCCCCTACCAACGTTGATTCCGTGCCGGGAGAGTAATCCCACCCTCCCGGCACTTTCATTACAGAAGGAAGACGTCAATGAATACAACCCCGAAGAAGAAAAAGCCGGTAGTGGATGATACACAACACCAGGGCTCTGGTGATTCGCTAGCAGTCCAGCCGAATCTGGGCAAGCGGATACTGATGTCCGAATATTTCGTTCTCTACCTGACGATTCTCTACATCATCGTGCTGACGCCGATCATTCCTCGCCTCTGGCATCCTATGAATATCCAAAATATTTTGTCGAACCTCTGGCCGTTGCTAGTAGTCGCAATCGGACAGACGTTCGTACTCATCATCGCAGGTATTGATCTTTCCCAGACCTCGGTCATGGCGATGTCCAGTGTCGTCGGGGCTGTGGTTATGACCAGGAGCGTGGACCCAATCCTGTTTACAAAATCTCCTTTATGGGGTGTTTTTCTCAGTGAACAGGGAGGTTTGCTGAGCAACAGCATCTTCGCATTACCTGTGGGTATTGTGGTCATGCTACTTGTCGGCCTATTTATCGGATTTCTGAACGGATTTTCGGTTGCCTACTTTCGCATGCCACCATTTATCGTGACTCTCGTATCCATGATGCTATTTTCGGCCATGGCAATTTTTCTTACCAAGAGTGAGAATATCCGGCACCTTCCCGAAGCCTATCTAGAGATAAGTAAGAATCAATTTTTCGTCGTTTCCGGTTCACTGATCATAGCCATTTTCGTCATGGTTCTCGCACATATATTGCTCAGCAGAACTTTGTTTGGGAAACGATTGTATGCAGTAGGTATCAATGCAACTGCCTCCCAGATCAGCGGAGTGCCCGCAAGAAGGACTACCATAACCGCATATATGCTTAGCGGTATGTGTGCCTCTATAGCGGCCATCCTCTACTCGTCAAGACTGGAGATGGGACGCCCGACTCTAGGTAGCACGATTTTCATTGATATCGTCGGTGCGAACATCATTGGAGGCATCAGTCTTGCTGGGGGAAAGGGGAAGGTCACATGGACGTTGTTCGGTGTCTTCTTCTTTATCATTCTGGCAAATTCATTGAATATGCTGAATCTCTCCTTCTACATCATCGACATGGTGAAGGGTTCAGTCATTTTGGTCGCAGCATTGCTTGATGTCGCGAGAAACCGTATCAGTAGAGAACAGATGTAGGAGTATGCATATGGCTGACATCGCATTCGCATTTAAACATATTTCAAAACGGTTCTTCGGGGTTCATGCGTTGAAGCAGGTCTCTTTCGAATTGGAACGTGGCAAAATACTTGGACTTGTTGGAGAGAACGGTGCAGGTAAATCGACTCTCATGAATATCATGGGAGGAGTACTGCAACCCGAAGTAGGAACCTTGCTTCTCAGGGGAGAAACCTATAGGCCTTTAAGTCCCCTTGATGCATCCTGTGCCGGAATCGAATTCGTCCATCAGGAGCTCAACCTTTTCACCAATCTCACTGTGGCTGAGAATATCTCGATTAATAGTTTTCCCTGTATGAGACGAACCCCTTTTATTAATAAGCGTACCATGCATCAAGCATGTAGAAAGCTGCTTGAGTCGCTGAATCTAGACATAGCGCCGACCATGTTGGTGGAAAACCTCTCTCCCGGAGAGCGTCAGCTTGTCGAGATAGCGAAAGCTCTGAGTACCGATGCCGATATTCTTCTCTTTGATGAACCGACTACTAGTCTGACGGCAAAGGATACAGAGAATCTGTTTTCCCTCTTGCGGCATCTGAGGGATGCAGGCAAGTCGATTATCTACATCTCTCATATTCTCGCTGATGTACAAAAGCTCGTGGATGATGTGGTAATACTGCGTGACGGTGAAGTGATGGGAGGGGGGCCGATCGGGGACTTCCCCATCAAGCGAATGATTAATCTGATGGTCGGTCGGGAGATCAACCACCTGTTTCCTGAAAAAACTCCCTATGCTACTGATACAGTCATTCTAGAATCTCAAAACATCAGTGAGCCTGGAATCGTACGCGATATCAGCATCAAGGTGCATGCTGGAGAGATCGTAGGGATGTTCGGTTTGATGGGCTCTGGTCGAACGGAATTTGCCCGCATGCTCTTTGGGGTGGATTCCTACCATGAAGGAGAGGTTCTCGTGCAGGGGAAACCGCTACCCAGACACAAGCCAGAACAGAGTATCAGAAACGGAATGGCTTTTATTACCGAAAATCGGCGAGAAGAAGGTTTGTTGATGGATTACCCAATCATAGAGAACATTGGCCTCGTATCCCTGCCTGACTATTGTGCCAAAGTTTCTCGATTGGTTGATTCGAAGCGACTGTTCCGTCGGGCCAATGAGGTCGGTACATCGTTGAAGCTCAAGTGCAACAATCTAAAACTGCAAAAGGTGAAAAGCTTGTCTGGAGGAAATCAGCAGAAGGTGGTCATTGGGAAATGGTTGCTAAAGGATCCATCCCTACTTATTCTCGATGAACCTACACGAGGTATCGATGTGGGAGCGAAATATGAGGTTTACCTCATCATGGAACGTCTTGCAAGTGAGGGCTCCGGTATTTTGTTCATTTCATCGGAGGTAGAGGAGCTCATCGCTATGTGTGACCGCATCATCGTATGGAGTCAGGGAGAGATTATGCGTGAATTCGTCAGGGATGAATTTTCACAAGAGAGCATCATGAGAATAGCCTTTAGACAGGAACTCGATGACGATGCAGATATAGAGGTGGCAACTTATGGAAACGAATAAGATCATGAAATTCACCCTAAAAAATTCCACAGCGGTATTGTTCGTGCTGTTATTCATCATGTTCGGACTGATAGCCCCGAGATTCTTCACTCTAAAGAACTTTCAGAACATTCTAAGCAACTCCTCCTACATCGGAATCATCGCCGTAGGCATGACGTTCGTACTCCTCACTGGTGGTATTGATCTCAGTGTGGGAGCTACCATGTATCTATCTGCGGTGGTATGTGGCAAGTTGATCAACGATTTAGGGTTTTCGGTCACTTCAGCCGTTTTGATCAGTCTTCTCGTTGGCCTCGCTGTGGGATCGGTTAACGCATTCGCAATCACGAAACTTCGCCTTGTTCCGTTCATCACCACTCTCATCACCCAAACCATTGCGCGGGGCATGGGACTGTTTATTACTCGTTCAATCGCCGTGAATTATCCGGATAGCGTCACCTTACTGAGCACATCCAAGCTGTTCGGTTTTATTCCGCTCCAGATATTTATTTTCCTATTCGTCGTGTTTATTGCAGCTCTCGTACTCAACCGTACTCGATACGGTCGCCAGCTCTATGCTGTTGGAAATGATCTGGAATCGGCAATGAAGGCGGGAATCAAGTGTGAACGATTGATTGCTTCCACCTACATTATTAGCGGATTTCTCGCAGCTCTCGGTGGATTCGTTACCATCACACAGATAGGACGGGTCAATGCAAACTTTGGAACTGGTGATGAGTTCGATGCGATTGCGGCTGCCGTGCTTGGTGGAGCTAGTCTCTTCGGTGGGATCGGTACCGTGTTCCCGGGTACAATTCTCGGTACGGTGATGATTGAAATGATCCAGGCGGGCTTGGTTTTTGCGAATATCGATCTCTATATCCAGCCCATCATCATGGCACTGATTATCTTCAGTGCAGTCTTCATCGACAGCATGCGAACGATGCAAATAAAGAAGCTTGAACGACGTAATATTTTGAAAGCATGAAAGTGAGGTTAAGAGATGTATGTACTGGGAATCGATTACGGAACCGGTGGTGGAAAGGTAGCTTTGTTGGACAGTGCTGCCGAGGTTCAGGGATATGCCTTTCAGGAATATCCCATCTACACCGATCACCCCGGCTGGTCAGAACACGATCCGAAGGATTACTGGGCGCTCGCATGTTCTCTCATACCGAAAGTTCTTGAGCAAGCCGGCATCACCGGTAAGGATGTGAAGGCAATCGCAATCTCATCGGCTATGCCAAGTCTAGTTCTGGTCGATGAGTCGGGAGAGCCTGTGTCGCATGCTTACAATCTTATGGATCGCAGAGCGACTGATGAGGTGGAAAGACTACGCGCACAAATAGGGGACCAGCGGATCTTTGCAATCACAAAGAATCGTCTCGATGATCATCCTATGATCGTAAACATGCTCTGGGAGAAGCATAACCGTCCCGAACTCTTTTCGAGAGTCCATAAGGCGCTGTCAATCGATGGTTTCATCACCGCAAGACTCACCGGAAAGTTCACTGCCCACTATTCGGGTGCAGCATTTTACGGTGTTGCGTACGACTTGCTCAATCGACGATTCGATCGTGATATTCTGGTACAAATTGGTCTCCGTGAATCGCTCTTCCCTGATCTGTATCGATGTGAGGAAATCGTGGGAGAGGTTACCGCAGAAGCCGCGGCAGCCACATCGCTAGCCGCCGGAACACCAGTATGTGCTGGGCAGGTTGACTGCAATGCTGGTTGGAGCGGCGCCGGAGCCATTGAAGCGGGTGATATTCAAATGAATCTCGGCACCTGTGGTAATTTTGGTATCATACATGATCAGCCGATTTTCCATGATTCAATGATCGCATTCAATTATACTACCGACTCTGAACGTACCTTCATCACCGTGCCTACGACTACCACTGGTGGACATCTGATCCGATATCTGCGTGATACCTACTTCGTCAAGGAAAAAGAGGAACAGACAGCACTGGGTAAAGATGTCTACGACCTGATTAATGAAGAGGCTGAACGAGTACCCGTTGGTAGTGAAGGGCTACTCATCCTTCCCTATCTGATGGGTGAGCGGACCCCTATATGGGATGTCTATGCACGAGGAGTTATTTTTGGGTTGTCATTGCATCATACTCGAGGGCATTTAGTACGAGCAATGATGGAGGCGGTAGCTTATGCCTTGTATGATTCGTTTACCATGATACAGGAGACAGGGATTGATATCCATTCACCGATCGTGCTGAACGAGGGAGGAGCGAAGAGCAGACTTTGGCGTCGAATTATCACTGACGTATTCAATCGTCCTACAGTCATGGTGGAGAATCGCGTCGGCGCACCGTACGGAGATGCACTCCTTGCTGGTATCGCTATTGGAATGTTCAAAGATTATTCGATCGCACGGGAAAAAGCATCCTATGTTCATCCCATGGAACCTGATAATGCCGCACACGCTAGATATATGGATTACTTCAAATTGTATAAGCGATTGTACAGCGATGTGAAAGATGACTTCCGCGCTTTAGCGGAACTGAACAAGCGCTATTCTTCAACTTAAAGGGGTGCAACATGGAGCTGGTAAGTAAATTGCAAATGAGAGAACGGGACGGTAAGCCTGTTTCCGTAGGTGTGATCGGATGCGGACAGATGGGTTCCGGTCTCGCGCATGCGGTGGCACAGGTGACTGGCATGCGGGTGAACGCCATTGCGGACTTAGATGTAGGGCGAGCAATTGATACGCTTATCTCCCTAGGATGTGACCGATCAGATATTGTAGAAACCAATGATCCAGATACCGCCGAAGACGCACTGAGACATCTCAAGCGTCTGGTGACTCAGGATGCACTCCTGTTGACGAAGCTTGATTCCATCGAAGCAAATGTAGAAGCCACGGGTGCTACAGATATTGGAGCTCGTGTCGCCTATGACTCGATCATGCGACACAAGCCGATTATCATGCTCAACGTCGAGACCGATATCACTGTGGGGTGGTATCTGAATAGGTTGGCACGAACATATGGTTCGCTCTATACCGTTGCGTCAGGTGATGAACCAGGCGTCTGCAAAATGCTCTATGAGCAGGCTTTGCTGATGGGTTTCGATGTCGTGACACTCGGCAAGGGAAAGAACAATACCATTAATCATGAGGCGACTGCTGATCTAGTACAGGAGGAGGCTGTGTCCAAGGGGATGAATCCCAAGATGCTTGCGGCGTTCCAAGATGGAACGAAAACCATGGTTGAGATGGCTGCTGTGAGCAATGCCACTGGATTAATACCTGATGTCCCTGGTATGCACGGGCCTTTCGTACCAGCCGAAGATTTGATCAACGTGTTCATTCCTAAATCTGATGGGGGGATTTTCAGCGGTCCCGGTAGAGTTGATTACTCGACCGGTCCGATCGCTCCGGGAGTGTTCGCTGTCGTACACACCGAGGACAAGCGGATGCGCAAGGAGATGAAGTTTATCACGCGTGCGGATGGACCCTATTATCTTCATTTCAGACCTTACCACCTCTGCGACCTAGAGACTCCACAGTCGATTGCAGAAGCTGTGCTACTCAATGAAGTGACCGTTACCGCTGATGATCTGCACGCTGAAGTAGTTTGCAAGGCGAAGCGGGATATCAGGTCGGGCGAAACTCTTGGTGGAATTGGAGGTGATCATTGGTATGGACAGATCCTTACCCACGCTGAAGCAGTGAGGCGAAAAGCCGTTCCCATCGGCATCGGATTCAAGGCAGTGGCAGTGAGAGACATCAAGAAAGGTGCGCTGATAACCGAAGCAGATGTCACTCTTGATGATTCAACATTTATCTATCGACTCAGACGCATGCAAGACGCACTTTATTCAGGAGGTACGACATGAGTAGCATGAGAGCGGTTGTCGTTGAACGACCCATGGAGTTTTCTGTGCAGACAGTGGCAAAACCATCGGTACCCGCTGACGGACTGTTGGTTAAGGTGGAGGCATGTGGTTTATGCGGATCAGATCTGAGGACGTTGCGATCGGGACATAATAATATTACGTTTCCTTGGACTATCGGACATGAGATCTGTGGCGTGGTAGAGCAGAAGGGAAACTCCTGTGGTGGTGAATGGGAAATTGGGGATCGTCTCGCTATCGGTCCGCTCGCCTACTGCGGTCTCTGTGATTTCTGTCAAGCTGGTCAGTACGAGCTCTGTGAAAGCCAACGCGAACTGGGGCAACACTGGCCTGGGGGGTTGGCTGAATACATTGCTATTCCAGCTGCATGCATTCGGCATGGCAATATTCAGCGGGTTCCGAAGGGTATGAAAAACACGCACGCTGCAGTTATCGAGCCAATTTCCTCCTGCGTGAATGGACAGGAGAGGGCAAATGTCACTCTTGGTGATACGGTCGTAATATTTGGCGCTGGTCCAATTGGATGCATTCATATTGCTCTGGCGCGCTCTCGTGGAGCCTTCCGCATTTATGTGATCGATATCGATGACCATCGTCTAGAGATGGCAGTACCTTTTGGTCCAGACGGAGTAATCAATGCAGAACGCAACGACCCAGTTGAGGCGGTTATGAAACTCACTGATGGAAGAGGTGCTGAAGTAGTTATAGTGGCAACCCCCGCACCCTCGGCAACCATCCAAGGAGTTGAAATGGCTCGTCGGGGTGGTCGGATAGTCCAGTTCGGTGGGATGCCCCATCAGCAGAGTACTCCTCCGGTCGATATGAATCTAATCCATTACCGAAGCCTTTCCCTGCTGGGAACCTCCACTTTCAGTCCAAAGCACAACAGGATTGCAATGAAACTAGTTGCTTCAGGGCGGATTCCTGCGGACAAGCTCATCTCACACGTCTTCCCACTAGAGGAATTTGTAGAAGGAGCCAATCAGGCGTTACAGGGGAAGGTACTCAAGGGAGTATACATACCATGATACCGTTACCCTTTCTCCAGAACGGAATTGCCCAGATTGCCTTTGTGGTGAAGGATCTTGATGCGACCGTAGAGCAGTACCATAGGTTGTTTGGTATCGGCCCTTGGCATTTCTACACCTATGAGAAGCCACTGGTTTCCCATATGACTCGTGAAGGTGTTCCTGCAGACTATGCAATGCGAGTAGCCCTTTCATATTTTGGTTCGATGCGCGTCGAGCTTATTGAACAGAAAGCGGGTGATACCGTTTACACCGATTTCATCAGAGATCATGGATACGGCATTCAGCATCTCGGAGTGCTAGTCGATGATATGCAGGAGGCAGTGAAGCAGGCTCAGCAGGCCGGTTTTCATGTAACGATGGATGGAGCTGGGTTCGGTCGAGACGGAGATGGCCACTACGCCTATTTGAACACTGAAGCAAGCATCGGAACTACAATCGAACTGATTTGTAGACCAAAAGGACGTCGTGAGCCAGAGCGAATATATCCATCTGAGGAGGATAGTAAATGAAGTATAGTTATTTCCAGCTGACGTTTGGTCAGGATGAAGCTTATCTTGATCCTGAAAGAAGTTACGATCGTTTGGTGCGGTATGGCTATGATGCCATCGAACTGACTCCACCGAAGGGTCGGTATGGGAAGGGCGTAACGATAGAGCAGTTTGTAGAAACGCACAGGAAACTCGCATCGGCGTACAAGCTCGATATCTCATGTCTAAATGACTGTTGGGGAGAAGCCTGGGATCCTCATTCACCAAACTATAAGACGCTCACCGAATACAATACAGCCCAGCAGGCAATCCGAGAGACTAGAGAGACCATCGACATGGCCCATGAACTCGGGGCTAAGTTTGTCACAGTAGCAGTCGCGATCTTCGAAGATATCACCGGAAAAAACGTGCGCGATGCAGTTGATGTTGCTGTATCATCCCTCCAACAGATGTGTGACTATGGTGAACAGAAGGGAGTGAGTCTAGTCTTTGAGGCAACTAATCATCTCGAGATGGGTAAGTTTGTTAACACTGTCGCGAATCACAAACGACTGATCGAACGGACAGGAAGAAAGAATCTTGGTATCCAAATCGACTGGTTCCATGCCGGATTCGAGGAACTAAACTGCTTTGAAGCTATCTATGAAGCACATCCTTTACTTTGGCATATGCACTTCCGTGATACTAACTCTCTTACTCCAGGATACGGGAACACCGATTTCAAGGCGGTGATGCGTGCTCTGATCAGATTCAATTATTCGGGCTACTGTACTATAGAAAGTGCTCCGATGTACCCAGACGTCGAAACTGCGGTTGCTGATGGTATCGCCTATTTACGGTTTTGTGAACGGATTGCACAGATGCAACTAAATCCGAGGTTCCCTAACGGGTACGAGCTCTTGTTCTAATCTCTTTCACCGCAAAGTACTTGTTTTGTTTGTATTTATCTTATAGTGAAATAGTAAGGCCGTCGAAACCGACGGCCTTAAAAGTGTTCGGATGTTTTATTATCGATGCCGATATATATCCCAACCAAGGTAGGTCCCGAGAGCTTCTTCGAGAATATCGGCAACATAGGAACGAACCATGGCCACATGGTGTTCATACCCATGCATCACGATATGATTCATCAGAGTCTGCAATCCATCAATTTCACAGATAGCGACGCCTCCCGCCATATCACAAGGATCATCGGTGAAATCTCCTTCACCAAGATACGCTCTGATTTTACCAGAAAAATCATCGGTAGAGATTCTAAAATAGGTCATAGGTCCCTTTTTCACCTTGCCCTTTACCGCCCCGAAGCAATTGTCCTTGCCCAATGAAGCACCGAGCACGTCCAACTCGGAAATCTCGATATCATCGGTACCAAAGAAACTTTTTGGATAGTTTGAACAGTGGGTGTTCACGCACTTATTTCGATCTTCGCCATAGTTGTTGTTCCAATCAAGGAGAGCAGAAGCTTGTTCCGATGCAAGCGTCAGAGCATACATACTTACTGCTCCCGCAATGTCGACTTCACAGGCGCAAGGAATCTTCATCTCTCCGAGCATACTCATGGTCAGACAGGTTGCACAACCATAATTTTTTTCAATGGATGTCCAGCATTGGAAGCAAGCTGCATCGATGTTTTGTTCATCAATCCACTGTTCAACGATGACCGTGTATTTGGCTTGTTTTAGGACATTTTTGTCAGGAACTGAGGCAGGGATCGATCCGTAGGAGCGAATTTCCTCCAGTTTTTTTACGACACGTTCGTCATCATCAGCTAGACGAAGTGCATCGAAAAGTACCTCACTGTGATCGACGGGCACAACGGTGAGTCCTGCGCGTTGTAATAATTTTTCACTTACCCGCATCGTCTGGAAATCAGCCGGACGTGCACCGATCGCGCCTATACGTGCCTTTGTAATACCGCTAACGACACGGCAGATTCCAGCAAATTTCTGTATATCATTTCTGAATATTTCGGAGCCAACTTTGCAGGTATGCAACGTAGTGTTGGTGAACGGAATGCCGTATTGCCAGAGATTGTTAGCAACTGAGAGCTTGCCGCAGAAAGCATCCCGACGATGGGCAACATCGACTTTGTCTAAATCATCATCTTCGGCATGCAACAAGATCGGAACCTCAAGATGGGCCTCGTGGATTGCTGCAACGATCCCGAGTTCTAGGCCGAAGTTTGGTAGCGTCACGATGATTCCATCGATCTCACCCGCATACTTTTTGAAATGCGTAGCACAGGCTATTCCATCTGCTGTGGTTTCTACACAACCTGTTGGGGTTGCATCTTCGGGCATGATTACCGAAGAGTATCCCATGGAATCTAGTACCGAAAGTATCGATTTTTTGCCATTGACTGCGAGCTCAGTATTAAAAAAACCGCGGGTGCCTACGATGACACCGAAACATAATCTTCCCTCTTTCATTGAAGACCCTCCTTGCTTATGTGCATTTTATCATAGATTGTTGGGAGTGCAACAAAAAATTGCATAAAAAAGATTATGAAAATGAAATTATGATTGGAATAGAATTGAAATTACTATAAATATCCCGTATATATTTCAAAACCGACGGTATTATAGTGAAAATAAATATTGCATTTTGCCAAAGTAGGGTGTACGCTTGACCCTAGAAATAGAGAAACAAGGAGTACTCATGATTGCGGCAGTATTTGAGAAACCCGAGACTATGCAGGTGAAGGAAGTGCCACTGCATTCCTGTGGTCCGAGCGATATGATCGTGCAGGTTCACGCATGCGGCATCTGTGGTGGAGACATAAGGAATTTCTCAACTGGTTTACGTAATGGCGTCACCAGTCAGATCATGGGACACGAGTTCACCGGAACCGTGGTTGAAAAAGGTTCCCGTGTTACTCAATTTTCAATCGGAGACGTCCTTGCACTGGCTCCCGATGTCAGTTGTGGAACCTGCTGGTACTGTACTCATGATCTGGTAAATCTCTGCGAAAATCATCGAATGATCGGCACTCACTGGCCGGGAGGATTCGCTGAGTTCGTTCATCTACCTGAAGAAGTGCTTCAGCATGGGTGTATCCATCATCTCCCAGACGGGGTTACGCTGGAGGAGGGATGTCTATCGGAGCCGGCATCTTCGGTTATTGCGACACAGGAACGGATGGATGTGAAGGCGGGTGACACAGTTCTAATTCTCGGTGATGGTCCCATTGGGTTCCTACACGCTGAAGTTGCCTATGCACGGGGTGCAGATCAAGTAATCCTAGCAGGTCGATCGCGGCTGGACGTCGCTTCACAATTTGCTATCGATCGGGTGTTAAACTATACCACCGACGATATCGTGCAGCAAGTACGAGAGATGACTCATGGCCGAGGAGCCGAGGTTGCTATCTGTGCCAATGCATCAGTACAGAGTCAGCAGCTAGCGGTCGATGCAGTTCGCAAACGCGGCAAGGTAGTTCTTTTTGGTGGAGTACCTGCCAGTAATCCCATGACAATGTTGAATAGTAATACCATTCATTACAATGAAATAGAAATTATTGGCACTTTTTCGTATCAAAGAAGGCATCATGCTCAGGCTCTTCAAGCCATCAGCACACATGCCATTGAAGCTAGTCGTTATTTCACGAAGACAGTGAGTCTGCAACATATTCTTGAAGGGTTTACCGCGGCTCGTAACCGAGAAGCGCTAAAAGTCCTTGTTAAACCATAGGGGTATCGGCATGCATGCATACAATGAGAAATTGGCTGAACTGGAACTAACCGGCAACCCGATCAGAGTTGCTGTGATTGGTGCGGGACAAATGGGAACAGAGATTGTGACTCAGATAGGGGAGATGCAGGGAATGCGTACCACCGTCGTCGTAGACCTTTCGATTGAGCGGGCAATAGCGGGGTATGCATATTCCAGAAGATCGGTTGAGGTGATTCCCTGTCAAACTATCAAAGAGGCCGAGGGTACATGCCGGGAAGGGAAGGTCGTGGCGACCACCGACTATCATTTGGCAACCCAGAATAGCTTTGTTGATGCGATTGTCGATGCGACCGGCTCAACGGAGATGGGCGCAACGATAAGTCTCGATGCATTTCATCACAAGAAACACGTCGTCATGATGAATGTTGAGTGTGACGTCACCATTGGACCCATACTCAGACAACTGGCAGAAGATGCAGGTGTAGTATACAGTCTTGCCGCAGGTGATGAGCCAGCTGCAATCATAGAGTTGTATCGGTTTGCCGATGCTCTTGGATTCGAGATTATAGCTGCAGGGAAGGGTAAGAATAATCCGCTGAATATCCACGCGAATCCTGATACAGAACGGGAGAAGGCTGATCAACGAAACATGAACGTACACATGCTCTGTGAATTCGTCGATGGCTCGAAGACTGCTGTCGAGATGGCCGCGGTGAGCAATGCTACTGGTCTGGTCTGTGATGTAAGAGGTATGCATGCTGCACATGCAACCGTTGATGAACTGAACCGAGTGTTTATTCCAAATCGGGACGGTGGGATTCTTAGTCAATCGGGGGTTGTTGATTTCGCCATTGGTGTTCATCCAGGCGTTTTCGTTGTGGTGAGTACCGACAACCAGCGGATCAAAGACGGGCTGGTCCAACGTGACATGGGTGAAGGGCCCTACTATACTCTCTACCGTCCATATCATCTCTGCTCTATAGAGGTCCCTCTTACGATAGCCCAATGCGTTCTTTATGGTGAGAGCACCGGACATCCCCGTAGTCGTCTTACGAGTGAGTGCATTACCGTAGCAAAACGTAATCTGGTTGCCGGTGAGCAACTTGATGGTATCGGAGGGTTTTGCTATCGCGGCAGCATTGAAAGATACTCAGTTGCACAAAACGAGCGCCTACTACCGCTGGGTCTGGCAAAAGGATGTATTCTGTCACAGGATGTTCCGGTCGATACCCCCATCACCTATGATATGATCAGAAGCATGCCTCAGGGGAATCATGTCTATTTAAGAAATATGCAGGAAGCCCAATAGGGTCAGGAGGGAGCATGCTGGTAGGGCTTGATATTGGAACGACCGGAGTTAAAGCCGTCGTTTTTGACGACTGTGCAACTATTCTTGCTTCGGCGTATGAGGAGTATCCTGTTATTACTGGTCCGGGGGGAATGGCGGAACAGGATGCCGAAAACGTCTGGCGATGTGCTCGATCGACCTTGGTACGAGCCGTGAGCTCTTGCGGAGTCAAAGAGATCCGAGCGATCGGAATTTCGGTCCAAGGGGATGCGATTATTCCCGTCGATGCCTCAGGAGCCGCTGTACATCGAGCTTTGCTAGGAATGGATTATCGGAGTGCTCCAACCGCCATGCAGTTTTCTAAACACTTTGGGGACAGACAGCTGTTCGAGCGGACGGGAATGCGACCACATGCTATGAATAGTATCACAAAGATTGCGTATCTTAGAGAGTTGAGTCCCTCAGTATTCGATACAGCATCAGCATTTGTCACCTACGCAGAATTTATTGCTATGAAGCTGGGTGGTGAGCGTTGCATCGACCGGTCGATGGCTTCCCGTACTATGGCTTATTCGGTAAAAGACGAGGATTGGGACGATGAGATTCTCTCCTATGCCGGGGTGGACAGATCCCGCCTCGGGACGATTAGTTCATCGGGGACGGTCGTTGGAACACTTTCCCCTTCATTATCCCGAGAAATGGCCCTAGTCGGATCGACGATGATAGCAGCCGGTGGCCATGACCAGTGCTGTGCTGCACTAGGGGCAGGAGTTACTACAGAACATCTTGGAGTTGTCTCTACGGGAACGGCAGAAGTCTTCTCTACCTGCTTGGATACTGTATCAACACATACCGGTCTATATGAGAGCTACTTCCCTTGTTATCATCATGTCCTCCCTGATACTTGGTTTACGTTTAGCCTGAACCATGTTGGAGGCCTCCTGTTGCGCTGGTTCCGAGATACTTTCTGTGCTCAACAGATTATCGAGGCTCGACGTGCTGATATTGATATTTATCGATACCTCGACCTTCATATGGCCACAGAAGCACAGTCTATATTCATCATTCCACACTTCAATGGTAGTGGAACACCCTGGTGTGATATGGATGCGACTGGAGCGATTGTAGGGCTGACGCTATCGACCGGAATTGGAGAGCTATACCGAGCGTTACTAGAGTCACAGACATATGAGCTTGCTCTGAATCTTGAAGCGTTTGAACAGGCAAATATTGCTATTGATACCATTTCAGCTGTCGGAGGTGGAGCCCGATCGGCTCCTTGGTTACAAATCAAGGCCGATATCCTGAATCGACTGGTCCGGGTTCCTGCATGCCAGGAATCCGCAGCTCTAGGTGCAGCCGTGCTCGCGGGGAGTTCCGTGGGACTGTGGAAGGATATCCGGGAAGGGGTAGACAACATGGTGGGATTCACTAAAGAGTATGAACCGCAGATCCATCTGGTGGAACGGTATCGTAACTTGTTTGAAGCCTATCGGAGTGTGTATCCTACATTAAAACAGCTGAGAAGGAGTGAATGAGCATGGAATTAAGGGTTGAGCAAATGCCACATGCATGTGCCCTGCAGATGCAGGCTGTCTACAGTACTCTTAAAAAAGCAGAGAAGAAGGCCGCGGACTTTTTGCTTGCCTGTACTGGAGGCGTGTACCGACTGAGTATTCAAGAGTTTGCTTCTCAAGCTGGCTGCAGTGAAGCCACCGTCGTTCGTCTCTCAAAGAAGCTTGGTTATGAGGGCTTCCCTGAACTGAAACGTGATTTCGCCGATTTCGAGGCTTCTCCAGAAATTCACGAATATACCAATATACAGGATGATGATTCACCCCAGGAGGTGATGAAAAAGGTGTTCGAATCCTCAGTACAGGGGCTACTGGATACACTGGATATGCTCAATGATGCGGAGTATCAGAAGGCACTCGCTTTGTTGTTGGATGCAGAACGTATTCTTTTTTGCGGTCTCGGTGATGCAGGTGCGGTCGCTATGGAGGCTCATTTGCGATTCTTGCGTATCGGAGTGGCGTCGTTGTATGCCAATGATCCCGACACGCAACTGATCTACGCTACGCAACTTCGACCAAAGGACGTGGTGTTTGCGATCAGTCACTCAGGTAAAAGCCGTCAGATCTATGACACAGTAAAGGTAGCGAAGGATCATGGAGCCCAGGTAATTCTGATCACTAACTATCCTATCAGTCCACTGGGCAAGAAAAGTGATGTGATTCTCCAGACGGCGGTCTTCTCAAAGAACATGACCGGAGAAATCATGTCGAAGCGAATAACAGCTCTGTGTATCATAGAGAGCATGTACCTAAATTTCATGCTGCAATCTGATCAGCAGTATGCAAACAACCTGAGGCATGCGAATGAAACCATCGCTATGAACAAGCTGTAAAGGAACGGATCATGGATATTCCTATTGTGATACCCGAATGGAGATACTATCCTGCCAATCGTCAGATTGATACTATTCCCGATGGACTTGTTGAACTGTACCATCATAGTGGTGATGCGGATTCGGTTCGACGACTGAGGATCCGTTGGAAGCAATGTGTTCTAGAACTTCTTCCCACCAAAGGCTTATCGATCTTTGCATGCAATATCGACGGAGAACCCCTCTTTTGGGATCCTCCTCTTGATGCGATAAATGCTCCCGATACCATGCATTTGCAAGACCCGTTACTGATCAATGGGGAGTTAGCTCCAGGATCCTCTTGGATTGCCCATTTCGTCGGAGGCGTGGAGATGCTCGGCCTCGATAATTGGGGTATGCATCATCAAGATGAACGAGGCCACTTACAAACGCTACATGGCAATGTTTCCTGCATTCCTGCCCAAAACATTACTGTTAGAGTCACGGAAGCGGATCAGTTAAGCATTACCGGTGAAATTGTGGTGTATGATGCGATTAGAACAGTTGCAGATGCTGATGCCACTCCTCGATGGATTGTCTCTCGTTCAGTGTTGATGGATTCACTTTCCAAGACGCTAAGTATTAATGATACCATCACCAATGTATCAGCAGTGTCAGCCATTGCCGATTGGGGGTATCACGTGCAACTCAAGCCAAAACCAGGGTGTGAATTTCTCCTTCCCTCACGCAGTGTCCGACCCCGTTTCGCAGGTGAACTCGAGACGGATCATCAGCGATGGCGACCGGCTAAAAAAGTCACTGTTCGCGAGGAACGAGGATATGTACATACGAATATACAAGCTGATGAGGGCATGGTGCAAGGACTGTTAACCTATCCCGATGGGACGGGCATCGGTATTCGGATTCCTCATGCACCCTATACGCTGGTGTGGAACTCATGCGGCGGTGCATACAATACAGAGTTCACATGGCCAGAGCGTCCTGACATCCCAGTATGTGCGAAACCGTGGGATGGCGTGGGTCCAGAGATAGGAGCGAGTGATCTCGATCATGGTGTTTCGGTAGATTCGGATGTACCGGTTAGACCGCTTGAGCCCGGGCAGTCGTTGACTCTGCAGATAGCGGTTTCTCTGCTTAATAGGCAACAGGTACATGCGGTCAGATCGTCAATACGATCCTACGTACAGACAACAGGCGGAGACAAAGACATGCACGCTCTTGCAGATCATGTATGGGGCACTGCGGCTTATGAAATTCTGCGGCTTTCTGACTATGTTGATCGGGATACGTTGCAGACCTGCATCAATATGCTTTCTCACCATCGTGGAAGAGTCATAGTGTGCGGTGTAGGGACCTCTGCCGTCGCAGCGCGCAAACTAGCGCACAGCCTTAGCTGTGTAGAGATTCCTGCATGCTTTCTTAATCCTGCCGATGCGGTGCATGGTGCGCTGGGTTCAGTACAACCCGGTGATATCGTGTTCCTTATTTCCAAAGGGGGAGGAACGAAGGAAATCGTTCAGCTGATACCATCACTCAAAGAGAAGCACACCACTATCATCGGTATTACCGAAAATCGAACCTCAGCACTCGGTAAGGCTGCTGATCTGGTGCTCCAAGTCGCTATCGAACAGGAGGCTGACTCCTTTAATATGCTTGCCACGACCAGTACGATATCTGTGATCGCATTGTTTGATGCGATTGCCATAGCCGTTATGCAGAAAACAGGATTCACCAAGGAGCAGTTCGCCATCATCCATCCCAGTGGTGCCGTGGGGGAACGTTTGCTGAACAAAAACTGAATCAGCAGTTCTTGACTTATTCGCATTGAATGGATGCAACAATCACCTTGATGCCGAATGCTTCGAATGAAGATCGATCTTCGTCGGTGATACGGTCATCGGTTACGAGATGAGTGATTCTATCCAACATCTTCAATGCAGCAAAGGCTGTTCTATGAATTTTGTTGAATCAGCTAGGAGGTAAACTTCTTTGGTTGTAGGAATAGGATTTTTAAGAACCCGTTCCAAGTGAATACGATTAAGCTCAGATAACCTTATTAATCGCGAATGAATCGAGGTGACTGTGAAAACTGTAATAGAAGACTTGATAATCAAATCAGCACATATCCGTAAAGATTTACTCACCATGATATTTCACGCAGGGACCGGACATACCGGAGGGTCATTATCCTGTGTCGATATCCTGACGGTTCTGTACTATCAGGTACTGCGTATCGATCCGATGCATCCCAGAGATCCGAATCGTGATCGATTCATTCTTAGCAAAGGACACAGTGTGGAAGGGTTGTATGCCATTCTGGCTGACCGAGGGTTTTTTCCAAAAGAGGAGCTTAATCGGTTTAGTACCTACCGATCAGCTTTGATAGGGCATCCTTCAGTGAAGGTTCCTGGTATTGAACTTAATACCGGGGCTCTTGGACATGGTCTATCTTGCTCAGTCGGAATGGCCCTTGCAGCGAAGAAAGATTGTTCGGATGTACGAGTGTTCTGTCTGATGGGAGATGGTGAGCAAGCCGAGGGCTCAGTATGGGAAGCAGCTATGGCCGGAGCGAACTTCAGGCTCGACAATCTCACAGCGATTATCGATCGAAACAGACTCCAGATATCTGGCGATACTGAGTCGGTCATGCGTCTTGATGCTCTCGATCGGAAATGGGAAGCCTTCGGATGGCATGTCGATATCGTTCCAGGGCATGACATGGTTGGTTTATTTGAAGTATTAGACAACACTGAGCACGAAGGGAAGCCACATCTTATTATAGCGGAAACAACAAAGGGTAAGGGAGTTTCGTATATGCAGGATATGGCGAAATGGCATCATGGAGTACCTACTGAGGAGCAATTCAGACAAGCCATTGACGAACTGGATGCATATATCAAGGAGGTCTCCACGTATGCATGATATGTTACCAAACCGGAAGGCCTTCACAGAAACATTGACGGAACTTGCGATGAACGATGCATCCATCTTTGTAGTTACCAGCGATGCCAGAGGCTCGGTAACCCTCGATGAATTTGCTAAGGAATTACCTGATCAGTTCATAGAGGTCGGCATTGCCGAGCAGAATGAGGTTGGTATCGCAGCGGGGATGGCGTCATTCGGCAAGCGGGTTTTCGTTTGTGCTCCGGCATGTTTTCTCTCCACACGAAGTCTTGAACAGGTGAAAGTCGATGTTGTCTACTCTGGTTATCCCGTACGTATCATTGGAATCAGCGGTGGAGTGAGTTATGGTGCCCTAGGGTATTCTCACCAGAGTCTACATGATTTCGCCGTCATGCGTACTTTTCCGACTTTGACGGTCATGGCACCTTGTGATCGCCATCAGACCGTGGCAATGACACGGTTCTTAGCAGCAAATGATTTGCCGGCATATGTGCGAATGGGAAGGGGAGCCGTTGTTGATGTTTATGCATCTAGTGAGGAGAGTTTTACCTTTGGCAAAGCGAATGTCCTAAGCGAAGGAAGTGATGCCACGATTATCGCCATTGGAGAGATGGTTCATCGAGCAGTTAAAGCAGCACAGTTGCTGAAGCAGCAGGGTGTACAAGTACGGGTAATTGACATGCATACGATCAAACCACTGGATACGGAAACGATTATTGCGGCTGCACGAGAAACCGGAAGGGTGATCACGCTAGAAGAACACAGCATTTTCGGAGGTCTTGGAGGTTCTGTGGCAGAAGTTATCGGGCAGAACTGTCCTGTCCCGATACAGTTGCTCGGTATACCCGATGAGATCCCAGTGGAGGGGTCGGCTGAAGATGTGTTCTCCCACTATGCTCTGGATCCCATTTCAATATCTGAGCGAGTAATAGAATTGCTCGAACGGTAGGAGTCTTTACATGCACAAACCTGTCTTCTTTCTGGCTATCGATCAGGGAACATCTGCAACCAAAGCGTTGCTGTTCAATGATCAAGGACGTATGGTTGATCGATCCGACGTTCCTCTGACACAACACTATCCGCACAGTGGTTGGGTGGAACATGATCCACAAGAGATCTATAGTTCCACCGTGCAGGCGGTGCAGCAGTTGCTACGAGCGAACCAGATCGGACCTGAAAGCCTCAGGTCAATGTCATTGTCAAATCAGCGCGAGACGGTCATGTTGTGGGACGCTCTGAGCGGTGAGCCGGTGATGCATGCGATTGTATGGCAGTGTCAACGTGCCGAATCACTGGTCGCACGACTAGAAGGTAAAGGTGTTGCCGAGTCGATTCAGCAGAAAACCGGATTGCGACTTTCCCCCTATTTTTCTGCGGCTAAAGCGGCGTGGATCATGGAGAATATGGATAGTGCTCGAAATCTCAAGGAACAAAAGCGTCTACGTTTCGGTACGGTGGACTCCTATCTGATCTGGCGATTGACCGGAGGCAAGGTGCATGCTACGGACTATTCGAATGCCAGTAGAACTCAGCTGTTTAATATTCATACGCTCCAGTGGGACGAACAATTACTTGAATTGTTTTTGCTTGATTCATCTATGATGCCTGAGGTGCGAGATTCCAATGCCATCTTTGGAATCATCGATCGAGCTATTTTTGGACATGAACTGCCGATCGCAGGAGTCCTCGGGGATTCTCATGCGGCGTTTTTTGCTCAGAGCTGTACTGAGCGGGGCATGGCAAAAGCGACCTACGGAACCGGATCATCAATAATGATGCATGTCGGATCTCGGCCAGTGAAGCAGGTGCACCAGGTGGTATCATCCATCGGGTATGCCATCAATGGGATAGTCACCTATGTGCTTGAGGGCAACATCAACTGTACTGGAGCTACCATAAAATGGTTGGTAGATGATCTGGAGCTCATCTCCTCGTCATGCGAAGCAGGGCAGATATCTGCCACGGTAGATGATACGCTTGGTGTATATCTGGTTCCAGCTTTCGTCGGTCTGGGAGCTCCTCACTGGAATAGTACGGCTCGAGCTGTCATCTCTGGTATTTCTCGGGGTACAAAGAAAGCTCATATTGTGCGTGCAGCTGAGGAGTCGATCGCGTACCAGATCACCGACGTAGTTCGAGCAATGGAAGCAGAATCAGGCATTACCCTCCGTGAATTGCGTGTAGATGGGGGGCCTGTTCGTGATGTATTTCTTATGCAATTTCAGAGTGACCTTCTTGCTGTCCCAGTCATTACCAGCGATATCGAGGAATTGTCGGCTGCAGGAGCCATGTTCATGGGAGCGCTGGCACTCGGCCATTGCACGAGCATGGAGGAAATCCAATCGCTGAGAATCGAAGGTACGCGATATCTGCCAAAGCAACTGGAAGAATGGAGGGATCGTTTCTACGCTGGGTGGAAGCAGGCTGTCGAGACTGTGTTACTTCAATGAAGGAATTTGCCCGTAGTAAATTACATGCACGCCTAAACGAAAGAAGAAGAGAACAGGAAAGAAAACTAGAAGAGTCCCACAAGCCTCTGCTATGATTGAGTCATCACTAACCAATCAAGGGGTCACCATGGGACGATGTAAGCTAAGTATCGAGAGCCATGCAAGGCATACCCCCATTTCACTTGGGAACAGAGAATAGAGTTGCAATACTAGAATGCTGGGTCAAATGGATAGATCACGTATACTTGAGTTCGCAATTTGAAAAGAAATTGAAAATGGTCATGAGAAGACCCATACTAGTAAGTAACCAAACAAAACTAGGAGGAAAAACATCTCATGACCGACTCAACTGGTATCAAAGAGCTGGAGAAAAAGCTACTGTCGTTTATCACTGAAGAGGATCCGATGCTGAGCATGTTTCAGTGGATCACCGAAAAGTTCATGGAGATTGAGGTGGCCAACAAAGTAGGAGCCCAAAAGGGCAGACATAGTACAGAACGAACTACACACCTCAGTGGAAGTCGTGTCCGCCGTTTCGATACTCGGATGGGTACGATGTATCTGACCATCCCGAAATTGCGTAAAGGTGGGTATGTACCCTTTTTTGTGACAGCGAAGAAACGAAGCGAACAGGCTCTGATGCAGATTATCCAGGAAGCCTGGGTCAGTGGTATTTCCACCCGAAAGATCGAACGGCTTGCCAAGAGCATGGGTATCGAACAGATTTCTGCATCACAGGTATCAGAAGTGAACAAGGAACTGGATGCGATGGTCGAGGAATTCAGGAATCGTTCTCTCCAAGCGGAATATCCTA